>Ga0209639_1000181_pt1 | contig 98339 bp, 173 predicted proteins | sample EPASupsiteHSE605_FD_187268 | JGI IMG/M metagenome (GOLD analysis project Ga0209639, IMG submission 187268) | Bioremediated contaminated groundwater from EPA Superfund site, New Mexico - Sample HSE6-05 (SPAdes) (version 2) | ecosystem: Environmental > Aquatic > Deep subsurface > Groundwater >...
AACTTGATACATAAAATTACCTCCTCTCTAAATCTTATAAACCCCAATCTTTAGGCATCTATTTTTTAACCAAATGCGCCTTTGCTCATGATTTTAATATTAACAAAAACACCAAATTGCTTTATCACATTTATTACAGACAATACCGACTACATCATGCATTTCCCACAAATTAAATTTAGAATGATCTATTGTCGCATATTGCCCTTCATCTTCAGTAATATTAGCTTCTAACCCTGTTTCTTCATCAATAGTATTAAACTCCATTTCATTACCACAGTCACATGTAATTTTTATAATACTCACTCTCCTTCCTATCTTAATACCACAGGTGTCTTACCCTCATCAATTTCTTGAATCCCTTTCAACTTACCTAAATAATAAGCAAGCGTAATCATTCTCATTATCCTACTACTTTTAGTTTGATGTGATAATTTATCTAAGTAGGGGTTACTCAGTTCTTCTTCTGTAAAACTGTATCTATCTTCTTTTGCGTGTTTTAATGTTCTGTCGTAATGTCGTTTTAGTTTTTCATCGTTCCAGTTATGCAAAAGATCACCTCTTTAATTTTCAATTGGGTTTAACGCTTTAATAACTTTATTATGTAATTTCTTTGTCATTGCAGATGTTTGAGATTCTGTTGCTACATGAAACATGCACATATTTATTGATTCTCTAATTTTCTCAAACTTTTCAGCTTCTTTACCAAGAGTATAACCTTGTTTATTTGCTTGTTCTTCTAAAGAATCGCCCATAACACCATAACTAAATCCTACATTATTACTCATACAATTTATCTTCCTTATTATTTTATATTTTTGAATGAAATACAGTATTGAATTTAACTATTTAATCAATAGTCTTAATATCAACAGGAATCCACATTTTAGGATTATAATTCAATGTATATTGATAATTGCTGACATTTTTATACTGCTTTTGCTCAACAACATAGGTAACATTGTCACTAAGACCTATAAAATGTTTTTGGTAAAGTCCATTTGCATCTTCTACAGTAACTTCAAGTTGATGGTCTGTGTTGTCTGAGTAAATAGACATCTTTCCTGTCATTTGAAAAAGCACATCTCCTTGGATACAATTAATTACTGTTAATTGGCGAACAACATTAAAATTATCAGCTTCTTTAGAAAGGTTAGATGATACTCTTTCTGCTTGTGTGCAACCAGCTAGAGATGTTAATAAAACAATACATATAATTAATAGAGATATTTTTTTCTTCATTAATAATTTCCTTCTTTCATTTATATATTTTTATTTCTCTCTTCCATACACTCATTAACCACATTTGCTACCGCTATCGCCATCTTCCCTTTAAATATAGCATCTTGCTTCAATTCATTGCTTACCTTATCAAATAATCCACCATTATTACTAATAAGTGTTCTGGCAATTTTATGTGAAAATCCTTCTCTTATTGCTAACTTAAATTCATCTTTAGAAATTGCTTCATCAAAACTATCTGCAATGATTTTTCTTAACTCAGTTGATCTACTTTCAACTACATTGTTAACAAGTTTGGTCAATGGACTGCTATACCCACTTAGACAATCTTGAATTGCTTTTTGCATTGATGCCTGTAGAACCTGAAGAATATCTCTTTCTAAATAAATTGGTTCATGTTTTTTATCAACTTTTTCATTAACTGATTTAATTTCTTCTATCAGTTTTTTATTTTCTTGCTGAGTTTTTATAATTAAATTATATAATTCATCTAATGTTTTTTGTTCTTTACTATTCATATTTTACTCCTTTATATTTTTATATTTTAATCAAACACAATTTTCATGATGATTTTTAAAACGGAAATGCATTATGATGTATCCCATATTCATCAATCAAATTCATAAATGCTTCTGCATCATAAGCCATTGATTGATATAAGATTTCTCTTTGTTTATTTTCCGCTATCATAGAATTCATTGCTATTTCTGCTTGTAATAACTGCATCTTAAAATATAAGAGTTGTTGTAATTTATATGTATCGTCTGTCATATTATCTACCTTTCTTCTACAACATTATATTTATCTTTTATTCTTCTATATTCAAACAATCCGACATCTGCCAATGGAGTATTACATTCCTTACAATAAATCCAATAACAAGTACGATCATAATCCATATAACTTACTGAATAGCTTTCTTTATGTTCACATTTAATAAATTTTAATCCAGCTCCACACTTAGAACAATAATTATCTCCATGCACTACTTCTTTTCCACATTCACAATAATATCTTCCATATGATAATTTTGCTGTTTTAGTTTGACTATGTATTACATTAAATAAATTATTATTTGTTGTTAATTGCTCAATCTTACCTACTTGCATAAGTTACTCCTTTCTTAAAAGTTAACACCAAAGAGAAATTTGGAAGCAATATTTTAACACCAAGTATCATGATCATCACATGACCAATCATTATATTCTTGATTCCTATCTCTCTGTTTATTATTTTTTGCCTGTTCATATTTTTCTTTATGTAATTTAATAAATTCAATTGCATCTCGTTTTGTTTTACCTTTAAATCCAATTTGATAATATTCATTTAATAAATCTATTGCATACCATTGATTATCAGTTATCTCGCTCATATATATTCCTTTCTTATTTCATTACTAAACTAACTGTTTATTCATTTTTATTTTAATAGTTTTTCAAAATATTCATTTGTAGTTTCATCTTCTCTATTTACTTTGATTATCATGTCAAGATATTCATTACAATCTTTACAAAAATATTTACTAACATCATTTTTAAGGGTCGACAATGCATGAACATATCCTAATTTAAATACATTATAAAACTGATCCGATGGATACATTTTATTAAATAATTTACTTATTTCTTGATTAAGTGGATTTGCTTGACGTTTCTTTTCCATAATTTCTTCAATCATATTTAAGTATTCACTATCCATTATAAACTAGTTCCTCCTTTCAAATAACGTGATAAATCGTAGTTTTCATTTCAATATATTAACAAAATATGAATACATCATTAAGATCCCAAAAACTAAAACACCTATACAACAAAGCGTATCGAATTTACTAATTGTATCGGTTGGGAAACTAACACACTTCATACCACTATAAGGTATGAAATCAGGATGTTGAGCATTAATTTCACATCTATCTAAATATGCTTTATAACTCCAATAAGGATAAGTTTTTATAGCACAAGCAAAAAATAAGACGGTAAATATTGTTTTCATAACTTTATAATCTCCTTTCTAAATGAATTGTTAAATTGATCCTAAGTCTTTTTTAATCTGATCTGCGATAATTTGATCTTCAAGATAAAATAAATCTGTACTTTTCCAACCAGATTTTGTGGCTATTTTAAAAAGCAATTGACATAATCTTAGATCAGGTTGTTTGCACCACAATTCTTTTAAATTATTAAGCATCGGTTCAATTCTATTTTTGTCTCTCATGTTATTTTTACCTCATATTTATTTTATACTTTTAATGCAATTAAGTCAATAGGTTTTATTTCATGTTAAAAGGTTTATTTTGAAATGAATTACCATTTTAATTTTTGTCCGCACTTAAAACAAAAACTTATTTTTCCTATACCATGAATATCAGTTTTACAAACAGGACAATGCGCTTTACCATAATCAAATATATCAATGTTTATAGGTGTTTGTTTTTCAAGTGATTCTATTGCCTTTTCAAATACTTCGTTTAATGCTCCCCATGAACTTTCTGCATAACTTTTCAATTCCTCAATTGCTTCTTTTGAGTCCATAAAATATCTCCTCTCTAATAATGTGATCAATCGATTCTTTGGTTTAAAGTTAAAGCCCTATATAATGGGTTTCTTCATATTGGCTTTAACATTCATCTTCCATAATATAACGATGATCTGGATTATTTCTATCTAACAAAACTTTCCCGTTTTCAACTTTAGGTTTAATTATTATATCTTCATTCAAATAAGTTTTAATTACTTCATTAAGTTCTTCTTGGTTAAATTCAAAATCATCATAATATAAAGGTAATTTGCTTCTTTTGCCTCTAATAAATGTTTCATCTATTCTTGATATAAAATCATTCCCATTACATTGTTCACATGGATATATGTAATAATGTTCGATTTTAGGGTTATTGCTTCTATGAATAACTCTGACGTTATGCTTTAAACATATATGATCTAACCCCTTATCTATTTGTTGTTTTTCAGTTATATTTATTAGTTTACAATCATTGCAATTTGTCAAGTAATTACCTCCTAAATCATGGCCAATGTTATCTTTGGAAGCGATTTTAATATATTGGACTAAAAGACATTGCTTCAATTAAATATCCTTCAAATTCCTCAATAATTTCATCAATATTTAAAATCGAACCGTTTTGTAAATACATTTTTGTTTCTATTTCATTATCTTTTAAATTATGAAATTCATTTAATAGTATTTTTATACTATTAATATAACTATCTATAGATCCTTGTGAAACTTTCATAATTATCTCCTTTCTAAAGGTTAACTGCAAATCACCCATTTATAATAATATTTTATAACGATTAATTAGTTCTTGTCGGACATCCCACATTTTATTGCAAGTCTCACACCAAGTAATTACTTTACGTTTTGCTCTGTATGAAGAATGAGTTTTACAACCATTAGCTAAAATTATAAGTGATTCTATAATTTCTTTATTTTGCACATATTCATCTATGCGTGTTTGAATTTCATCTTCTGTTGCGTTATCTGAAACTTCTATTTCTTCATAATTATCTCTATTATTTGTATCCCAATAATATTTAATATACATTATCTACTCCTTTCATTACCAAATCGCAGTTTTGTGTTGTTTTTAGACTTTAAGAATCCCATTATATCGGGTTTTAAAATTCACTCGATATATTTTCAATCCAACATTTATAGCAAATTTTCATATCTTTTAAGTTCTTAGGGAAAGGAAATATGCGACCTTTATGATAAACATCTCTTGTTGAATTTCCACATAAATCACATTTTACGTATTCTATTTTACTAGCACTGAACGATGGTTCAAATTCAACATAAACTTCAAATTCTTTTTCACATTTTTCACATTCCCAATCTAATTTATTATCGTCACTTAAACCATCATATAATGCATCTGACATATCATTTTCTTTACCACAATACGGGCAATCAACAGTATTCATATATTTTCTCCTTTCATATTAATACCAAATTGGACTTTTATTCACTTAATGGTTCACCAAAAGCTTTATTTAATTCTTCTTCATTAATTGTCTGATCATCATTTACAAAAGTACAATCTAAAACCGTATGAAAATACTCATCACCTGTAACTCCACAGCCATTCCATTGATAACCTGATTTATAAAAATCACAATCATAACATTTCATATCTCTTATTCCTTCCATTTTTATATTAATTTTTTAGAAACATTATTATATTGGCATTTCTATACCCCTACCACTAATATAATAGTAATTTCTTATACCATATGGGGGTATACGTTAATTGAATATTTCGGTTATTTGCGGATATTGCAAATCGCCGTAGTTTTTAGCAGCATTTTTATTTTTCTATTTCAATTAGATTATTAATAGAATCACAACTATCTATAATATGTTGAATATAAATATCTGTATTTTCCTTTATATTTTGATTCAAATTCTGATACTCTAAAAATCCTTTAAAACTTTCTGCTTCATTCTTAATCCACTTTATTTCATCATATATTTTTTGAATTGTATAATTATTTGTAATTACTACTTGTTCCATATAATATCCCTCTTTCCTAATTACAAAATCCATCAACCAAACATTTAAAAGTAGCATATAACTCTTCCAAACTTTCAAAATCAGTATTAATATTATTTCCGTTAGCAAAAATATCATATATATTTGCTTCTATTGTTGTATCGTATCCTTTACTAATCATCCACTCAGTCAATTTATTAAATAGATTTTTAATATATAACTTTTCTCCAACCATTCCATTTCTAAATTCATATGCAGTTTCGATGCTAACTGAATATGTTTTATCTTTCTTATTATAAGTTATATCAATATTATTCAGAGTATACAGACTTGCTTCACTACTATTGCTTCGATCATCACTAGATTTAATTCCCCAAATAAATTCATATGTATCTTCATATTCTTGGTTACTTTTATTAATCTGATTTTGATACCATAATTTCTTTAATTTTTGTAACATAAATAGTCCTTTCTTTTTCTATGTATTATTTGTTTGCTTCGTATCTTTTATGATTAATTGTCTTAAATGCCAACCTAGTAAAATACCCAACATTAAGATACAACTAAATTCTAACCACCACATTTCATGCATGTTTATCACCTCACTATATAATGCGTATTATGGTATTGTGGAATAGGGGTTAAGCGTAAATTTAGATAGAATAAATCATTATCTAATCAAACTTTGGTTATGAATTTACATCTCCGTATTTATTATTTTTAGATAAAATACGTCTATATTTACTTTTAATATGATCCTCTAATTCTTGTCCTAAAGTCTTAATTATGCCATCCATTAAGTCATCTACTGCTTCTTTTGCTTTTGATTTTAAAGCGTTTGTTACTTCAAAAGTTTGCGAATATTCTCTAGCGAATTCTAATGCTTCTGCTCTTAATAAATCTTTAATTGTACTATCAATCCAGAGTCCTTTAATTTCCTTCATAACTGCTTCACTTAATACTTGTTTTTTTAAATCATCACCCATTGCTCCAATAAATTCTTGAGCCATCTTTTGTTTAACAATTTCTAAAATATCCGTATTTTCCATTATAATATTCCTTCTTTCTTATATTTTTTTATTTTAATATTGTATCCAAAGGTAAGATTGATGTTGTTTTTATAATATTAAGCATGGATATCCATTAGGATGAGATTCTTCTGCCTCAATATGAATAATCCACTCATTACCACTAATGCCTGGAAGTCTTTGTCCTTCTTTCATTTGTTTTACTTCTTCAATTATTTCAAACATCCAAAGTTTATCTGTTTCGTAGAAATCTTCTGTATAATATTTACCACTTTCTTTGAAATATGTAAGTTTTATTTTATACACACTTTTCTCCTTTCTAAGTTGTTACCAATTTCGTATTTGATGCAAAAATGGATGCCTATATATTGGGATTTATGGCATACCTATTTTGAATTTTTTAATATAAATCCTTAGATAAGGTTTTTAATAATTCTTTTACTTCGTCAATTTCTGATAATCCTTGAATCGAATCTAGTATATCTTTTATTTCATTAACTCTTGTTTCTATATTATCTAATACACCATTCATATCAACACTTAATACATAAGTAGAAATATTATTATTCTTATCAAGCTCATCACTAAAATATGTATTATTATTTAATTTATCTCTATACACTCAATCTTTCTCCTTTCCAAATAAAATCAGATATTTATATTATTTTTAGTTCACTTAATTTCTTCTCTATAGCAATGCTTAGTTCGGTTCTACAGTTTAAACAAGTATCATCAAATCCATATTCTTCAGAATGATCTCCTGGTAATGTAGGAATTTTAACATAAAGGGAACTCCGTGTTTTAAATCCAGCGTCATCCTCTCCAAATTCTTGACCACATATATCACATTTCCATCTATATATTGTTGCCATTAACAATCTCCTTTCCACTCATAATAAATTTAGGCTTTTATAATGATTTATATCCCATAGGTTTTAAGTCTTCAATTATTTCTTCATAATAACTTTTATCTTTTTCATATTCGTTTTTAATCTGATTTATTTTATCTTTGTATTTGATTACTCTTTCATCTTCTTCCCATGAAATAGGTTGCCAATTTCCTGATGCAGTATAACCAGTAAAACTAACTTCCCCTTCGCCACTTATATATGACCTTCTTAAATAACCCTGACCATTAAACCACATATAATAAGCAACTCCATTACTTATTTCTCTAACTTTTTTATCTGGATTTTCTATTAACCATCCAACCGCTTCTAATACATTCATTAATTTTATCCTCCTTTTTTATTTTTACGGCTCCCAAACAAACGGTATATAATCATCTGGTTTAAGCACAGGCCATGTACTACTATCATTTCTCATTTGACTCTGTAAAAACTTTTCAATCTTTTTACCCCAGTATTCATCCACACTATCACAAATTACATATTCACTATAATCATCTCGATCAAAATTACTCGTAGCTATTATTTTCATATTCTCACCTCACTTTTATTTCTCTTTTCACATTCATCCATAGCTTCTTTTAATGTTTTAAAACAATTTTCTTCTTTAAAATAATTCCCCGATTCACCCCAAGGAAAATAATTTATTTCCATACCTTTTTTAGTAATTTCAATGTCTATTCTTCTAACTTTACCTGTAGCATAATCATTTTGTGCTACCCTCCAACATTCAGGTTCATATTTAACTTTATAACCATCACCATAACATTCAGGGCATTCATATTCATTATTATTAAGACTTATTTGTTTCTTCCCATTACAAACCAGACAAATTTCATGAATTGCATTTGTATTTTGCCAAATTACAAATACTCTTTCACCTATTGCTAATTTTGTTTTTATATCCATATTAAACTCCTTTCTCTAAATTTGATCCAATCAACTCTTTCATGCAAACCTATTCCCTGCATCAATCTTAGGTGGTTTTGATAAGTCACCATAAACAATATCGTCCTTTATTGTCTCTCTACAATTACCGCATATATGAACATCATTCCCACTTTCTATTTCTTCAAGTACACTTAGTCTTGAATTCATACTTTCGCACCATTGGCATTTTAATTTCTTTGGTATACATTCTCTTATACAACCAGTTCTTTCCCTACAACTTCTATTATCAAATGCTGTCATAGGAGATGGAGTACAACCTGGAACTACCAATGATCCTTTAGATTTATATTGCATATTTACTCCTTTCATTATCGAACAGTTCTTCTATTCTGACTTTACAAACCTCATCCACTTAATACTATCTTTATGATAATATTCGGATACTCCATCGTTCTCAATGTAATAACCTATTAAATTACATACCTCATCCATCACTGGTTCGATAAAATCAACTAATGTCCCTTCATGTTCAAAATCAAAACAAATTAATATATTCTCGTAGTTCATTTCATCAAACATTTCTTTAATTTTCATATTTACTCCTTTCTTTAACTCTGAACCTATCCAACATTTCCTAATAATTTTTAATCATTTAAATGTAATTCTGCTTCATATTTTGTCACATAAAGTTTCTCCGCAAAAAGATAACGTGGATTATTCAAATTATAACTTTCAGAATTTTTACTTATAAAAATTTCCTTTACTAAACCCCTATGTACTTTCTTTATCTCTTTATTTGGCAACCTGCTATTACAACAGGAACAAATCTCACCATATTCTGTTTCTTCCTCTATAAACCACGCAGTATCTCCAATATTAAATTTTGTTTTGTATCCTTCATTCATTATTATTTAATCCTCCCATTCATCATCTTCATCATATTCATCTTTATATATTTCCTGTTTACTCAATTCAATCAACTGATCTAACAACAATCGTGTCAATCTCTTGTTAAAAATGTATTCATTGTATGCTCCACAACCATAATCAACATGTAATTGAAAACGATTTCCCTGTGATTGTTTTACCTTCTCAATAATATTAAACAGTCCACTACCCTTTAAATCCGAGAACCAAACCCCTCTACCATACTGACCAGCAATAATAGAATATGTATAGAGTTTCTTAACTCCTCCGTCATGGATATCTTGACCATGTACGCTAACTCTACCAAACCAATAATTAATAAACCGTTCCTTAAAGTTATTAAAGATGTATTGGATAACTTCTACTCTATCTTTCCAACTGGCTTTTAGAAATGCTTTGATTACTTTAAATACCATATTATCTCCTTTCATATTTATATTATTATTTTAATACCATACGGAATAAATTGCAACCATTATTTATTAATTAACTGCATAATTGCTTTATATGTATTAGATCCATTAGTAGTGCTATCAACACTAAACGCTCCGTATTTCTTTTGATTATATCCGCTTTTCATTTCTTTAATTAACTCTTTAAAATTACCCATTCCATAAAACAGCAAATAAAATGGAAACAAAATAGTTGCTAATATTTTAGTTGGTAGATTTATAAACTTATGAATTAATATTTCATTTCCATTATAATAATACTCATATTTATCACACCATCTCATCTGCCTATATTTAAATAATTTATTATGTTGTTTCTTAGTTAATTTGAATTGTTTATATCCTTTGTCTAAGGGGTTGGTGTAAATGTAATTACTCATGCTATCTCCTCTCGTATTTTTACCGCCTTCTTTTTATATTTTCTTTTTAGTTTATTTTCTTCTAAATATTTTTTATAATCTTGTTCTATCCATTTATATATTTTTTCTAAAACTTCTTCGCTGTGACTAGAAAAATCATTTTTATAATACCAATCTTCCAGTTTAGAAGCTCTTTTACTACTATTACAATCCTTACATGACGGTACACAATTATCTAATCCATTACTACCTTCATGATCTACATGTTCTCTATGTAAAGTTTCATTATATTTAATTAAATGTTCTTCTAATGTCGTTCCACAATAAGCACAAGAATAATTAAAGTATTTTAAACAGGTTTGCCATTCATTATCAGATATTTTATGAGTCTTATGTAAACTTCTGTAATTATTATATTCTTTTAACTTATCACGATTATTTGCTTCCCATTCCCTTCTCCCACCATTTTCTTTATATTTAGTATTACTATTTCTAAGTCTTTCTCTTCTTCCTTCTTTTGTTTCTTTTAGTTTTTTGTCTGCTATTGCGACACGATCCCTATGGCTACGTCTCCAAGCTAAACTTTTTTCTAAACTACATTTTTTACATTCAGGATATAAACCATCACTTTTATTTTTCTTATTTTTGTAAAAATATTCTTCTGTACAAGGGAACCAAAAATTCTCTTCTGGAAATATTTTATGATGATAAGCACATTTCTTATGTAATTCTCCATTTATAATTTTATGATAATCTTCATAGGGATATTTATCTTGATTTCTAATGTTTAATTACCTCCTTTAAATATTAACTTCAAACGAATAATTGATTACATTAATCACAATTCCTAGTCTTTTTCTTCTTTTTGCTCATAGTCTGTTTAATCAATCTAGCAACATGCGTACCTTTATACATATTCATTAATTCAGATTTCTCAGCATCGTCTAATTGCTTACATTCTTCATCAAACCACTCAAGCATCTGGTTAAGATTATTAAATCCAAGTATTAAATTATTATGTAAATAAATAACATTATCTTTAGGAATCGAAATAGTTTCATTCCCAATACTATTTTCAACGGCATGTAATATAGGATATACTCTTTCGTTTAATAAATCATCCACTGTTTTGTCTCCACCTATCGGTACAGTATAAGGGTAATCTTCGAATATTTTCTCATCTGCTTTGAGATAATTTGGAGTGGTAATTGATAATTTTATACCTTCCACTTTTTCAATTTGTTTAATTAATTCTTTTAGGTTATTCACTTTTGACCTCCTCTTATGTATTTATTTATTTTTCTATTTTATTATACCCTTAATTCAATTTTAATTTTAATTGTTCGACTTCTAGTATTTCTCTTGTCTTGCAGAGTTCTTCAATTTCAATTTCTACTTCTTCCAATCTGACGTTAACAATCTTCAACTTTTCTTCTCTAGATAGTTTCTCCCACATTATGTATTACTCTCTCCTTTCTTTATTTTTATATTGATAGCAAATCAATATTTGAAGTTAATTTATTATGATAAATTCAAATCCATTCTTCAAGGGAGAAGAATTCATTGTTTTACTATAAATATAATTTATTCTTCCTAAATCATCACGAAAAAACATCTTTTCATCGTGAACCTCAAAACAGTAATATTCTCTACCAACCGTTACGCCTTTTTCAGTAGGACTGTTGCCACTTATACATTTTATTCTTTCCATAATTCTTTCCTTTCGTTACAGAATGATTCTTTGGTATTAATCCTCTTTCCACACATCTCTTGTTCTCAAATACTCTAGTATATCTTCTGTTGGTATATTGCGAAGAAATGTTTGCCAATATTTATCACCATAATAATATTTAGTGTATTCTTCCATAGTCGTGAATGTTTTATTGTTTCGTTTCCCTATTATAATTGCTTCTTTATTTTTCATAAATTTTTACTCCTTTTAACACAAATTAAGTAATTGGTATTAATTATAATGTTGATATATGTTCCCAATTATAAATATGCATATCATGAAACATTTTGATTATAAATTCATATTCTTTGGTTTCTTGAATATATCTTTCTGCCTCTTCTTTCCCATAAATCATATAAGGTTTGAACCATAATCTTTCTTTTAATTCTAATGCTCTTTCTGAGTACCGAATTAGAGTTTTATAAATACCTTCTTGATTTTCTTTCAATATATTATCACTCATTACAAAACCTCTATTCTATGTTAATTAATTTCTTCTATTGAATTAATTTGTGGTTCACCTGCATCTACTGAAACTAGTTTAAGTTCCATCTCTATATATTTATCAATAGCCTTTTCTGTAGCTTCATCTTCATCTTTTGCATATACGGTTATATTTCTTTCAATATATCTAGTAACATGTGACCCAACATTAACTTTATACTTCATAATTTTCAATTCTCCTCCTTTTAATCAATTCTACAATTGGTTCACTTTACACGATGTATATTAACATCATAAATATTATTATCAATATATTTTATTTTTCTTCCATATTTCATTAAATCATTTTTATCATCATAATTAATATCAGTAATGAACAAGTCAACAAGATTAAGATTAACTATTCTTACATAATATCCAGTATCAAATTTTGCCTTAAACTCATTAACAAAGGATTCATTTTCAATAAGCCAATAATCATTAATAATCTCTCCTGCTTCGTGTGGTTCAGTTAGTTGAATAACGTCATATGCATCCATGAAAGATTTACTTTCAGGTGGTATTTTAAATTTAAGTATTTCTCCTATCATTTTAATCCTCCTAACTCGTTACACAATGTCTTTTGGTCATATAAGTTAATCGTTTAACTACTCTACATTCATTACCATTTATTGTACGTTCTATTTCTCTTAATTCAAATTTATTAATATTATTATCTTTGATAAATTGATTAATTTCTTTTTCAAAATAAATAATCTCTATCGTAGTCTTATCTATAATCCAATTATTTAAATCACCAGTAAATATAAAATCTTTTATACCCATTTTTCTTCTCCTCTCAAATCATGATCAACTACCGAATTGGTATTAATATTTATTACCATTCTTCTTCATCCGGCTCCACAAAACTAAATCCCATACTGACAGTGGTTACTTCTGTCACACCGCATTTGGGACATTTAAAAGTTTTATCAACCAAATGCATAAATACCTCTTCGCTATCTGGAGTTAATTGTTTAACCTTCCGTATAGGTGAAAGAGTTATAAAATTGTCTGCATTGTCTGTATAACCACACAAATCACATTTACAAGTAATTAAAGTCAAATTATTTAACCTCCTTAAAGTTTGATCCAAATATAAGTTAGATCACGAAATATTATGTTCTTCTATGTATTTATTTAGTTCCTGCTTTGTTGCTCCAGTTACCAATATCTCAAGAAAATTTCTTTTATCATCTATAGACCATAATTCATGTTGTAAATAATAAGTGCCATCTTCTCTATAAACCCTACTTCTTTTAAATCTATAAGGAGGTTTTTCTTTTATATAATTTTTATACCCTTCTGTAGTCCACCATATAATTTTATCATATCTTTCTTTGGTGAAATTATCTATATACTTTGCTTCTAATAATTCATCTAATGTCATTTCATGTTTAACACTATTACAATTCTTACAAGCAGGAACACAATTTCGTAAATCTAAATAACCATCATTATCTACATGCTCTTTATGAAATTGCTCATGATTTTCTTGATAATTATCTTCATAAGTCCTCCCACAATAAGCGCATTTCCATTCAAACACTTCACAGCAAGATATCCATTCAGCACTATTAATATCATGTCTTTTATGTCTTTTAGTTTTAGCGTATCCATTCATTTTGTCTTTATTATTTTTTCTATATAATTTACGATTTTCCTTTTGTTGAATTTGATTTCTTTTCATTGCCGCTTTACCTTTAGGATTTCTAATATATTTTCTTACATTTTCTATAAACCCATCCCAATGATTATTAATATAATTCAATGATCTTTTACTTGTACACTTTTTGCATTCTGTTTGAAAACCTTTTTCTGGTTTACTTTTATTTTTCATGTAAAAATATTCTACGGTTTCAGGAAACCATTCTTGACACATTGTACATCTACGTTCTTTTATTTCATTAACTTCTCTAATATTTTTAAAAAATTTAGGATTTGTTTTTGTATATTTACCCAATATTTATTTTTCCTTTCTGTTATTATTGATTCAAATAAAGAATTCATTAAAATGCAGTTCTTAAAAAAGTAATAAGTATTTTATTGCCATCTCTGGTTGCCGAATAAATTTTATTACCATCATCATTACAAGATTCATCTGTAGTTTGATACCATAATATTTCTTCAACAACCTTTTCTGTAACTATACCCTTATGGAATCTAGTTTTAAATTCTTCACCTATAATTAATTCTAAATTTTCTCTCGTAATATCGACAAACTCTAAAATTGTAGCAGTAGTATCATTAAGTTTTGACCATAAAGATTCTTTTATCTGTTTCATATAATTCATCTCCTTATAATTTAATAGAACATAACTTTTATCTTAACTTAAACTTTCATACTCTTCTTCGGTAATTTCATAACACTCACAATTCATCTTTTGGAGCCATTCTACAAACAGATCGTTATCACTACACATTATCTTACCAACATACACACCGTTCTTAAATGCTTTCCCGAATCTAAAATTTAATTCCATTATAATTCCTCCTCAATTTTATTAAAATATCCTTATTAATATAATACCACTATATTTATATTTGTCAATTATTTATTTTATGCTTTTAATTAATTCCTAACTAACAAAAATTCCTTTACCCTCGCTCTTACCCCTTCCCTTTATACCATTGATTAAGTGCTTCTAAACATTCATCAAAAGATTCATACTCTAAACCTTGCTCTAACGAATTATAATATATACGTTTATCACAATTATCCCCAGTACATTTGTGTAAACCACACCGTTTAATAAAACAACAAATAACCCAGTGGTACTTACCATTTGGGTTATAATAAATCGAAGTCAATATCCCTGTTTTTCGGTTCTTGTGTTGCCAAGTTTTGTAAACTTTTCTTTTTTTAATTTCTTTAAATTTCACATTAATCATTCCCCATCATTTTAATATGTATTATGGGTTTTTGAATGACTTAGTATGTGAAATTTTAACTATAAATATGAATTATGAATAATGATTTACAAATTACTTTGAATTAACCCTTTAAGAACGTCAATAGTATCAATAGTAATGTCTTTACAATCTTGATTCATAGTGTAACCATTAAACTTAATATCGTCTTTTTTAAGTTCAGATTGGAGTTGGTCTAACATCTTATATATGTCATTATCTGGCAATTTGCGTTTTTTGTCAAGAACAGAATTTCCATCATCATCCTTTAATAACTCATCAAGTGTCATTTGATTATAATCGGCAATAATTTGTAATCTGGCAATATTAACAATATCTAATGTATCCTTTTTCTTCATATCTAAAAGCCAATCACCGGGAAGCCCTATTGCTTCTCCCCATTCTTTATAATTCTTACATCCAGAACGTTCAAATAACATGTTGACTTTTTCACCGAAATTCATTTATTACACCTCACTTATTATTTATTGCTTACTGCCATTTGTTAGTTGTATATTTTTGCCCTATATCCTTTTGATTAAATACTAATAATCCTTTACCTTCCGTAGAAAAAACAAGTGAGTTTTTATCTAACCATCCATTATATTCTTCAACCTTACATAAATTCCATTGATTAGGATGATTGCATATACTCACTAGATTTTCAATTCCTTTTTCAATTCCTGTTAAAAGCCTATAGTAAGTTTTCTCAAACAGTAATTTATTTAATACTTCAAAGCTTTCTTCTTTAATTAATTCGTCTAACAATTTTATTTGAGAATTAAGATAAGAAATATCTTTGAAATTATATCCCTTATCTATTAATCCATTCTTCATAAAATTTAATACTTTATATTTCATCCACATTGTTTTTAAAATCATTTAAGCAACAACTCCTCGTATTGCACAAATTTTTCTTTTAGTTTAAAAGGATAACCATAATCAAATCTATCACAAATATCAATATAATCATCTTTTGTGACTTCGCCTTTTTCTCTATATATATCCATAGCCATTTGAATCATTCCTGATTCATAAACTGTTGTTGCTGTAAGATATGGATTATCAACCCATTTCTTAATCCTCGTCATACGAGAATTAAATAAAGCTGAATGAAATTTTTCAAATTTGTTTTTACCAGGAATTCTAAAAATAAGATTTTCAAAACGATTAATTTTACTTTTTCTAGGATCAGCTATTCTAGGATTATTAGTTATCTCTCCGTTATTCTCAACGTAGATTTCTTGCTCAAAGGTATCCTTAATTAATCCTACAGTTGAAGTTTCAACTTTTATAGTCCTTATATCATCATTGTTATTTTTCCTTAGTTTAATTATATTATTGTCAAAGTCAACATCATCTATAGAAAGGTTAATAATTTCTTCTAATGTTTCATCTCCGACTGTTCTGCCTCTAACCCCTAAGAAAAGCAATTCTAAAAGCAACTGGTCTTGTTCATTATATAAGAGTTTTTGGTAATCTTTCAATTTCTCTTTAGATATAAACTTATTTAATAAAGCTTGCTTGCTAACATGCTTTTTAATATCAATAAACCTTGCTCTATTCTCTTTGTGCAAAACCAAATTCTTGTTTATGCAAAAATCAATATAAGTTACTAAAATAGATTTATTTTTGTCTCCACTACTTTTTGAAGTATTCCCAAATTTAGAGAATAACTCGTCTAATTCAGAAATCGTTAAGTTATAAACTGGTTTATTAACCAATTGTTCATACTCATCTATTGTACGCAGAATAAAAGAATCTGATTCAGCAGTAGCCGTAGGTTTACTGCTCAAATATTCTTGCTTGATTTCATTGTCTACTTCATAAACCATATCCATTTTAAATCCCCTCCGTTAGTAAGTTATACAATTTAGTTCTTAGAGTTTTATTAGCATCCTTATTGTTGTTTACCATCCCTAAATCTTTCCATAGTTTATTAGTATTCTTGAAGTTAATAGATTTCATCTGTTTCTTTAATATTTCTTTCCAATCTTTATTGTTTTGTAATTTAGCAGATAGAGCAATATAGGCATAGAAAATATTTTTATTATTAATCATACTGGTTTCTCTGATTTTATAGGGATCAGCTATAAATTCTTCTGAATATAACCCCATCAAATAATCAGTAAACTCAACAATCCACTTTCCTATATTTCTAATATTACTACTTATTTTTAATTGTTCTTCGTAGCATTCTTTAATGGCTTCAGCAACAATACTCTTTTTAGTTAATGCTTTATTGAGCCTAATATAACTATCTTCTTCTTTCATTACTTTAGCAAGTTCAGATAGTTTATCATCCACTATAACATCTATAACTAAATTTTCCGATTTATTATAATCCTTTAATTGTATCCATTCTTTCTTCATAGGTTTTTGTTTATCTTTTTGGGTCATATAATCATGAGCAGCCTTTTCGGATAAAAATGTTATTGTGACTTGCCAATTAAACTGTAACTCAGGATTTTCCATTAAAGCTAGAGTATTTGCTGTTTTTCGATGAAAACCGTCTACTATGTTGATGATGCTACCTTCATTGATTGTTAAAGTTTCCTTATTATCATTATATGAAACGCTAGATTCACCATTGTTTAAAATATTTAAAATAATTGGATCTGGATATTGTTCTCCTGCAAGCATACGATCTTTAATTTCTTTAATTTTTACTTTATCTATATTTATTTGTTCTCCAAATGCAGTTATTTTAGGATTTCTCTGAGTAGAAAAATTATAAAGGATAGCATTTTTCTCATCTATCTCTCCTAATAACTGGGCAGACATAGGAAGTTGCCATATTCTACTCTCTGATAAACCTACCCTTTGAGCCTTTTCAAGCACTAGAGGAAAAATATCTTCATTATTTTGTTCTTCTTTGTAATCTTTCCATTGATTATATTCTAATTCAGTAAAATAGTCTTGAGGATTAATTCTAAATTCACTATTTACTTTCGCTAATACTTTCCCAAGTATAAGCGTAAAAAGAAATAGGAAACGAACATCGGTTTCAGAATCAGTGAGAGTATTTAGAGGGATATTTTCAGATAATACCCAAGTAGCTCGTAAACTACCATTAGTACTCCTTAACCCTCTTGATATAAACTCTTTTCTAACTTCCTCTTTGATGTCTTTATCGTATCCTATTCCCTTTACGATTTCGCTTAACTTATTTTTTAATTGTAATTCTTGCTGTTTAATCATTATTGACACACCTCCGTATTCTTTATTATTATGTAATACATTCTAATATAAATATACACTGGTTGTCAATATAATATACATTTAATTTTTATATTTTATTATTAATATGCCTATTCTGTATGAATTCTTGCCCCATTTGGAATATCATCTATGTTTATGTATTCATGATGAAATTCTTGACCTAACATCTCTAAGTATTTTTTGACAGTATCTTCATTAGCATAATACTTAAAACTTCCTTTCCCATCTACGGGGATTCCTGAATAAAGCGTGTGATAATACCCTTGGCTTGTTTCTCGTATGTTTACAAAGTTTCCGGCTTGATTTTTAATAACCCAAACTTGTTTGTTTTGCATTGGCATATGTATAATTCCTCCTTAAATTTAATAATATGATTCAACTAAATTATAGAACACTTGTTCGCTTTTATTTATTATAGCATCTTGGTAAATTAATACAATGATAATTTTAAGTTTGAATTTGAAAAATAAATACTTTGTGAAATCCTTTACTTATTAACTATATTTTATATTTTATACCTTTATTTAAATATTACAATTCAAACCTATCTAAAATATTGGACTTTATTCGACTTTTTTAAAGATAGGTAGTGCAATAATACCACTTAATAACACTCCATACATTATAGAATTGCTCACCCAATTACTATTTATTGACAATTGTAAAATATATAATATGAAAATAATTACTAATGAAATGCCTTTAAACTTTACTTTCTCGTTATCAGTTAACAATCTATTCTTATGTTCAACTGGTGCATATACCATAGCAATGACGAAAACTGTCAAAAAAATGGATAAATTTATTATATAATTGTATGGTATTAAAGCCGATAGTAAACTGAATAGGGTTAAAGTAGCTAGAGATATCCATGCACATTTCGTATATGAGTTGAAGTGCAGACCCCCTACAAAGACTCTAAGCGACATAAATGCAAGGACTACAACAAGCATTTGGGGTAATATTCCAAGAACAAGTCCGACAATTAAAAGGAGCGAACCCTTAATTAAAGCTCCCCATAAAATTTTAAAACCATAATAATAAAAGTATTTATAATTGTGTTTTAGATATTTTCGACTTTGATAATCCTCGTTTAATAATTCTATTTTAGATTTTTGTTTTTTAGTTAAACCATCTAGAAATTTTATTATATTTTCTAATTTATTTATTAGTTTAGTATGTTTTTCTATTTCACCTATTAAACCTTCATGCATTTTTACCTGTAGCCATTTTGCTAAGATATAAGAAAACCATTTAACGAATTTTAGAGTGTATAAATATTTTATATTTTTATTTTGCATTTGTTACTATCCTTTTATATGTAAATCTTTTAGGTCTTCTTAAAACATTGTTATGTTTGTATATACTGTCGTATGTATCATACAGGCTTCGCTTTTGTGCTTGTAAATGATGTTTATTTTTTCGACTATTCCTATTCTTATGATATAAACAATATTTTTTATATATACAATCTGTTATTTCAATTTCCCATTGCTCAAGGGGTGTCTCCACTATAATTATATTTGCTAATGGAAACACCTTAGAGCGAGTTTTGAATAACCTATCAAAATACTTAATTCTCTGTACCATTAATTCATCAATCATTATTACATCTCCTTAATTTAGAGTGCTACAAGGCGCACACATAACTATTTGTGCTTTCATATTCATAAACTACATTTTCAATATTTCTATTATATTTTTTACAATAGTTAGCCAATCTACCAACTATATTATCTGATATACTACTTAATCCTCTTGACTTCTTTGTTTGGGGATGACTATTCAATACTTTAATTTGCTCTATCAATTCAAATGCAATATCATCATTAAATAAACAGTCAATCAAACCTAATTGCTTCTCGATTGCCGTATTCACTTCAAATATTTTTTCTTCTGACAAGTCTAAAACCTTAATTGGCACTCTATTATAAAACAATCTTCTTTTAGTCACTGTTCTTATTTGTTCGAGACAAATAATGCTATCTTGGCGCATACCTTCATTTGTTGTTATTTTTACATGCGTAGGCATTGGTCTTTTTTGTTTTGTAGTTAAAGGGGCTATGGTTAACATACTACTATTTTCATTGCCCTTATTATTTGAAATAATAAGGCAAGGTCTAATACCCTCTTGTTCAGAATCTAAGTTATTGAAACCAAGATCAATATAATAAATACTTCCTCTACTGGGATAATAATTTGCCCAACTTTTATCTTCATTAGGATCACACTTTGAATAACCACAAATTTGACATAAATGTAAGTATGTAACTCTCCCCTGACTTGCTCTTTCTATAACTCTTAAGACTTCCCTTTCGGGTAACACAGAGATTTTCTTGTCTAGTATGTTATTGATGTAATTTGCATCCACCATACGGCAATCCTGAGCAAACATTTTTACTGACCTGTGACCTTTTGCAAAGTTTACCATTATTGCTAATTCTTCCTTAATTGCTTCTAGGGATTTTTTATCCACCTTTTCAGTTGCCATTTAAAACCACTCCTTCAATATTTTATATTCTTAATATATGTGATTATACTATTTGTTAGAACATATTGCAATAAATTTATTTTTATATTCTGTATAAACCAAAACAAATTAATTTATACAGAATATTGGAGTTATGTAGTCTAATTATTTAGACAACATAGAAGGGGTTTTGGGCTGATTAAGCCACATAAAAGATGCTGTACCAGCTCCAGTTCCAGCATACTTTGCTACAAATCCAACAACGGTAATAATAGCTACGGTTAAAACAGGAAACATATACTTCTTCATAAAATTCTCTCCTTTCTTTTAATTTAATTTATACATCAATATCATCGAGCATATGCTGATAAGATTGTTGTAACCCAAACATCTTAGATAATAAATAATTAATAGGGATTATATAAAGAAATATTAAAATTGTTGGTATAGTGGTAAATAAAATACTTATCATAATTCGTATTATTGTTGATAATTCATTAAAAATATTGGAACTAGACATCCATTTTACTGCACTTGCTAAAACAAATAAAACTAAGCTAACAAATATTACTGTAACTATTGAAAGAACTTTATCTTTAAAAATATTAGACATATACTTCTTTTCAAATATCATTGATTTATAATATATAAAATAAACTAGGAATATTTGAAATATTTTTACGGGTAATGTCATTAAAAATTTTACCCATATATTAGCATTAATTAATTCTAAAGATTCATTTGATAAGCCTAACATTAATGGAACATATACCATTTCCGTGAGAGTTATAGCTATCATCCCAAATACAATTGCAATAATAATTTTATACCATTTAATACTATCTTCAATATAGTTTGTTTTTTCTAATATATATTTTAATGAAATAAATAACATTATTAATGGAATGAAGAATTTTAATACAAAATTAGGAATAATATAAATAAATATATTTATGCTTATTGCAGTTAAAACAGTAGGCAACGCCAACCATTTAATATTTTCTTTCCATCTATAAGTGTCTACTAAATCATGTCTTTTTAATTGTATTAAACATAATAATACCCAAACAAATTCCTCTGGAATTGATATTAACCAAAAATTCAACAAGGCATTAATAACATTCTGCATTTACCACACTCTCCTTTTATGTATTATACAATTATTACTAAATAGAGTATAGCATATATATTATGTTTTGTCTATATTTATTTTATATTTTTGTTAGAATTTTTAATCGCATAGTAAAGGATGATAAATACGTACATTCTTATCATCAGATCACCGACTGAAACTATTGTCCAACCGAAATCAAAAATGTCACACAAATAAATCATTTTACAATAAGCATTACCTAATACATGTATACCATCTTGGATAAATTCAGGTTTAACGTACCCCGTCCAATAAGATAAATCGGGAAATACTGGCATACCACCATTAGCTTTAACTGCAATTTTATTTAAGGTTGCCCCTAACCATAAGCAAAATGTAGCTATTACCATAGGAGACTTAATTAAACTACCATTTTTATCTTCATTTAGATTGTATTTCAGTATCAACGGTATGTAACTCAATAACGTTGCTGTCTTTATGTAATAGGCATAAGGAATAAACCAGTAAATATTATTCCATATTGTGATTTCCAGAAAAATATAGAAAATAGCAAATAGGAGTGGCGGGTATATGTGCCACGACTTAAATATTAGACTTAGTTTATATTTGTTTTTTAATTTGGCATATAAAAATGCCCCAATAATAAATTCAATCAATCAGTTTCCTTCTTTCTTTTTATATTTTAAATATCATTACAAAAGTAATAGTTCATCACAATTTAACCAACCAACCAATCAGCACATTGAATATCGAAATGATCATCTTCTCTTATAGCAAAAACTAATAACTTCCCCTTACCCTCTATTTCCTTATAGTAAAAGGCATGGTCATTACAATAAACATTCATTAAGTCTGGTTGTTCAACTGCTATTTTAATTTCTTCTGGAGTAATTTCTGGTCTTTTCATATTCTCTTTCCTTTCTATATCATCACCAATTCAGGATTTCATTTAATATTATCAACTTGTATTAAATAAACTTGTGCCGGATCTTCTGAATTTGCTTTAATCGCTAAATAATAATTACCCTCTAATGCATGAACAATAAGGTATTCTTCATTTTTATAAATAACTTATTTAGCAAATACCGCTTGTTGCAATAATGTTCCCCACATTTTTATATTCTCCTTTCATTTAATACCAAACCAGAATTTTGAATCATTATTTTATTTAATTAATTGTGGATAATCATGTAATCCCCACCATCTTTGATAATTATTCACTACAATTTCAAATTCATCATCTTCAATTTCTTCCATTGTATTATAAAATTCATCGTCCGCTGTGCATCCTCCGCACCCTTCCCCAATATAAATCATTACGCAAGATGGATTTACCTCTCTCATTTTTTGCAATACTTTTAAAGCGATATCATCCATATAAGGCCATGACATAATAATTACATTTGTTTCTCTACCATATTTCTCTACCGCTTTAATAGCATCAATATTTTCAATTGTTGTCCATAACCTATTATTACCTTCCCAATCTTCATGAGATTTCCATGAGAAATCATCTGTTGCTATAATATTAATCCCTTGTTGTTGTAATGCATAACTTATTACACCTGTACCAGCCATAACCTCAAGACATTTTCTTGTACCAATCCATTTAGATAATGGCTCGATCCAATTTAAAGAAACTAAACTAAAACCAATCTGTTTAATAAATTTAGTCCTTTTACTGTATGAATTCCAATCATTCACAAGGTATTCTGGATATGATTCTGGTATTTGTTTATTTTCTATTTGATTTTCAATATGTAAAATATCATCTTTCATTTCTGTAGTAAGTTCATCATCTTTCAATAAACTCCTCATATTTACCCACCCGTCTATTCAATTATTATAATCAACAACATGATAAATGTGCAATTCTATAATGTTATTTTAATATGACATACCAAAAACAGGATGAGGTACTTTAAATAAATTTATAACTCTATTTCTTTCATCTGGAGAACTAATATAACCCATTATATATCCCATATTTGAATGAGCAATTTCAGGAGTATCACAATATATTTCATACGCTTTAATAAAATCCAACGCTTCATCCCTATTCTTACAGTCCGTCATAGCACTCAAAGTTTCTCCAATATTTTTTATTTCTTTACCTTTCCAATTCATAGTCATCCTCCTCTTAAATTTCATTACAGAAACAATGTTCTATAATGATTTCGCACACTCAATAAATATATTTCTAATTTGTTGTTCGTTTAAATCTTGATTCATAGATGCTGCTCTAAATGCGTACTTATACCATTCAATTTCAAAACCTGTTGGTTTATACAAGAAGTTTGGTAAGTTTTCTATTTCATCATCTTCTCCCCAATAATAAGGTCTAATAGTAAATATCTCGTTGTCAAAACCATAAAAGTCATAATCACTATCAAGAGGATACCCGTAACAAACATCTACATTAATTTTTTCACATAGATTTTCCCACTCATCTGAATTAACAATATCTCGATCAGGAAATAAATACTCTCTTTGTTCCATATAACTCCCTCCTCACTTTTAAATCACTTTCAACAAAACACATAATAGGTTATGACTTAACGACAAGTAATTTCTTTAACATCAACCATAGTAAACTGTTCACTTTTAATTCCGGCTCTTTTATAAAATTCCAGTATTAAATCTTGTAGTTTACTTTCTAACCATTCTCTATCTTCCTTAGTTACATCTTCAAATAAGTAATCATCATATTCAAAACAATCTTCTGAATAGTGTTCGTTTAGTCGCTCAAAAATATCATCCACATCAAAATAGGTAGGGAGTGGTACTACTTCACATCTACCAATATACATAATTTCTTGTTCAGAACAAAAATATTCTCTTGCTGCTTCTACAGCTTCTTCTCTGGTTTCAAAATCATCATTACTCCATAAACCATCTTGGGATTCATTAAATGTCCATCTGCCTTCTATATCACTCATTTAATTACCTCACTTTCTAAATCTGTTTGAAATACTTCATTAGTATCCTTATAATATTATTTCTATTCCCTTGCCCTTTCAAATTCAATAAACACTCTTGCAAATAATTTCCATTGTGTTCTGGATATATTGTAGCTCGATATAAATCACAACAATCATTTACTAAACTATCAAAAGACCAAGGATCACAATTCTTACCTCTGTATGTAGGAGTATCCCATGCAAGATCATTTTTATAACCCCTTTTATACATTTCTTGCATTACTTTTCTATGATACCTAACTAATTTATAAGGGTTATAACTGAATATATAATCAACTACACTATGCTTTTTACCCCATCCATTTCCCCTGAGTGCCGCACATTCTCGATGCTGACCTAATAACTGCTGTCTAGGTAAATATGGAATTAATTTTTCATGCCATAAACGCATTTCAATCACCTCTATTAAATGATAAACTAAGCATTTCTATTTTGTCAACATTTATTTTTTTCTTTTAATAATTTATTTATTCTTCTATAATCCATACTTTTACACTCTGTCTACCAAATTCGAATGCTTCTTTTTTAGTTTCCATGTAAAGGTCTATTCTATTACCTTTGATTGCCCCACCAGTGTCTAAAGCTATTGCATGACCATAACCTTCTATATATAACTTAGTCCCTAAAGGAATTATTCTAGAGTCAACTGCAACAGTACCCCTTGATACTCTTGTACCACTTCTGGTTATTCCTCTTGAAGTTCCTTCTGAATGTGAGCGAGTATATGCAGTAGCTTTCATTACTATATGACTATTACTTTTTGTTTCTATTATTGGTTGAGTAATAACTCGGTTTTCTATTTGAGTATTTTTATAATTAGTTTTATAATTTTCATCTGATTGATTTAAGCATGGAGCAAACATTGAAATAAATAGTATTGTGCATATTACTATAGTTGCTAATTTAATCAATTAATCACCTCTTTTATATTTATAATTTTAAACTATCCTTAATCATATCTAATAAATCACATGCATCATATTGTGAATAACTACCACCATCAAATTCTAGTAATATTTTATTTAATTCACAATCATTACAAGAATTATTACATTTAGAACTATCAAAATCTTTAAGTAGTTGTTTTAATTGAATTATAAAATTATTCATTTTACTCCACGCTCCTTTCAAAACATTATAGAAAGATTATTCTATTTAGTTTTAAAATTAACTCTGTCAGAATTTAAACCCATATTTTTACATATTCTTCGATAATTATTTCCACTTAAAGTATCATCTTTATCACTCAATGGATTAGTATAAACCCTTTGAACACATTTTTTATTTTCTTCTACTATTATTATAATGCCATTAAATTCATGTTTATATATATTGTTTTCACTATCAATTAATTCTCTCCTCCAATGTGTTGCTTGAATCATGGCAGTTAATTTTCTCTTTATAATAGGAATAGTTGAATCATCAAATTTTACACGAATACTTCTAAATTCATTAGCTACTCTTGTAGGTACAAAATATAAACTCATGAATTTATACCTCCTAAATATCATTACCTAATGAGTAATTCGTATCAATCAATTTCGGTTATAAAATCTACTCTTGGTTCGCCAGCATCTACAGAGTTTAATTTATATTCCATTTCTATATACTTATCAACAGCTTTTTCTCTGGCTTCGTCCTCATCTTTTGCGTAAACAGTAATAGTTCTTTGAACAAATCTAGTAACATGTGAACCAACTTCAACCTTATATTTCATTTATTTTCTCCTCCTAACTCATTATAAAATCAAAGATTGGTTACGATCTTCTTTCATAAAATTTTTTCCAATAACCATATGGAAATGTGTATTCACTTCCACCATTACATGTTGTACATTTTTTAACATAATCTTTTTCATCATACCAGCATGTACAACAATTAGAATAACTTGGAAACGCTCTATCATTCATTACTAATTTTTCAAGTATCTTTAAATCGTTTGTCTTATCCTTATCAGTTTGAATTTTTCCAAGACTACATTTTTCTTTAATAAACCATTTAATAATTTTAATTTTATCTTCCTTTTTCATAAAATATCATACCTCACAAATCCCAATATATAGGCATCCAATTCTGCATAAAAGCATCGTTCTTTCTATTCAAATTATCTTACGCCATAAGCATCTTTCAATTCTTCAAATTCATCAATATATCTTTTCAGCATATTTATGAAACCATTTCTAAAACTTTTGGTTCTAAGAATAAATTGTTTATCTTCGGTACAATAATATTGCATATCATCAAATAACAATCTTGCTTTCTTTTCAAATTTTTCATTCATCTTTTCTTCTAATGTTTTATCCATTTTATATACTCCCTTTCTATTTATTGGCTTAACATTATTATACAGTTTCACTCACCTAAAACAATAGAAATTAGTTTTTAAAAAGTGAGGGGATGATTACCCCCTCTAGTGCTAGATCACATTTATCAAATAACACTTAAAAGTGTCTGATAACTAATTAAGTTTAATTTGTAAGAACAACTTTACAACCTAAATATTCTGCATCTAATATTGCTTGTTTGTTTGTAGCATCTTTGTAACAAAATACTCCAGATAAATATTGTTCATCATTAATAGTTAATATATAACCATTTTCAATCGACATAACCTTTATAGTTTTCATAATTTACCCTCCTAGTTGTTTATTTTTGTATCACTACATTTATTTTATTCTTTTGTATGATAAATGTCAAGAAAATATTTAAACCAAATTGACTATTGATTTTTAACTTATATCTTCAACGTAATAATTTTTATAATGATCTATATAATCATCTTCTCGATTCCATTCAATTATAGGAAGATTATCTCTAAGTTCTTTAAGACGTTTCATATTTTCATCAACTTGCTTACACCATTGATTATAAGTATACCAAAAATATTTTTGTTTAAGTTTCTTTTCCCATACTAATTTCATTATTTTTCGTTTATCTTTTCTATTCTCTAATTTCCATTTTAAAGCATAATACCAACCCACAAAATAATTTCTATCTGGTTTAATTTCACTCATAAACTTGTAACCTCCTTTGATTTCGTGATAAATCGAATCTTTTATTCTATAATCTCCCAACTAATATTATCTGATAATAAATCTCTATCAAATAACATTTCTCTATCGTCTGTTTCTGCATCCATCTGAGCCATTTCTTCAAGAGTATATCCATCAGGATAATATTCTGGAACAAGTTCGTATTCAATTACCATTGTTCTTGTCATTTTAACTTTTGCCATTTTTATATTTCTCCTTTCAATAATTCAATAAAATGAAACATTGGATCAAACTTTTATACCATATTCATTTAATACCGTTACACATATTGCTCTGCATAAAGACTTATCTTTAGCCCATTGTTTATTATTAGTTGTACCTACATATGTAATATCTCCATGCGTACCTGAAGCATTACACCAAGCAGTTTTCCAACCATCGAATGTAGGATGTATAGTAATGTTGCACTTTTTAGCAAGTTTTATTGATTCTTCTATATCATTTAAATAATTAGGACAATAACGTCCAAATTCATAATTTTCAACTCCTTCATCTTCTGGATACCAGTAAGAAATCATATCATAACAACTTGAATTCGGATGTTTATCTTTATCTTTAATCATACCCATAATATTTACAGCAATAAAGTCAATCTCATAATCCAACATTTTTATTTTCCTCCTATCTTAAAATCAAATCTCTCTTTGGATCAAACTTTACCAACTAAACTTAATAAAAACACAAGCAACTTGTATTACAAAATCTTGTTGATTATAACTTCCTATATAATTTTGAATGGCAATCGGAAAAGCAAATTCATGTGTATTTAAAGTTATCCTAATATTTAATTTACCAATATCAAAACCTTTTGTTAACATTTTTAGAACCTCCTAACTCAGTATAAAATCCGTCTTTGGAATTAACTTTCTAATAATACCGATTTACCAGAATAATTATCAAAAACCATATATTCTCCTTGTGGATCGGATTTAACAATAACTTTACTAAAAGGTACTTCGTCTACTCTTGACTTATATCCTTCCAACCAAGAAATACTAACTAATTTTGCATCTTCTCTTACATAAATTACACTACCATCTTCATATACTTCATCTTCATATATATCATTATATCTTTTAAATAAAACTATATCTCCTTGTTTTAATTCTGAATATTTCAAAATATTTACCTCCCTCAATCTTTCATTTACTCGCTTATACTTCATCATACAAAGCAAATATCATGATGAAATTCACATTTGGTATTAATACGCCATTGAATATATTTTATGTACTTCTGCACTACAGTATTGAGTGCTATATTCCATCGGTTCACAGTATTTCATCATACAAAACATAATTTGATTATTATTAGGATATTCTTTAAAATATTCTTTCCCTATTAATTGTTCTTGGCCATCATATATATCCACTCTAAATGAATGCCCAAAATTTTTCATATTCAATTCGGATATTTCAACTGCATCACTTGAAAGATTAATTATATTACCTTCATGATTAATATATTTTTTCATATTAATTCCTCCTCAATAATTATTTTATGGCTGTTATATCGTGATCAACCTTGCATTGTGTATTAACTATATAAAGATTCATTAATAGCATTTGTCATTATATTGTGATATTTATTAATAGCATCATTAATTTTACTTGTCACAACGTTAGCAACATAATCAACAATATCATCGTTACTAAATTTTTTCATTCTATCTTTTATTAGTTTATCTCTTGTTTTTATTTCCTCTTGAGTTTCACAATTTTTCATTATCCTTATTAACTCATCCTTTAAATTATCTTTTGCTAATTCAATAGAAAAATTCTTTTCACATTCTTTAAATAAATATAGTAAGTATTCATTCAATTGTTTAGAATCCATATTTTTAATTAATTTAGGTGGGTGATTACCCCATCCAGAAACATAACCATATGCTTTATATATTCCTTCTTTAATTTCATTAGTATATGGATGATCTGAATTAATTTTATAACCACACCATCCTGCTCCACCAATAAATACTTCCATTTTATCTTCTTCTCCTTCCTTCCTGTTATTATCAAATAACCATTTCATCAATTATTATTATTATTAACTTCATCATAATCTTTTGCCATATTTTTTAAATGCTCTGTTAAAAGATTTTTATTAATTTCTGAAAAACATCCACATATAGGACATATAAAACCATAATCTGTTCCACCATCATCTGGATATTTAAACCATGCTCTTTTAATTAAATCGTTTGCGTTTATTTCTAGCAATGAACCACACGGCACTTTCTTATCTTGCCTCCAATTCCCACCAGTACATTTAATTTCCAAAGTCCAATTTTCAAAAGGTTTCTTTGCATGTATTACTTTCATGGTTTCTCCTCCAATCTCATGATCAATTATGCTTTTGGTTTAATTTTAATAAGTTTTCATCCAATCTTTTAAAATCTCTCCAGCTTTATCTTTTGTTAATTCTGGAAATGTATTTATCAAATATGGTACTGCTCCAAACATATTTGTTTCTCCGCTTTCTCTAAGATTATCAAGATATTTAAAATACATATTTTTGTTTTCCCTTTTTGTTTCAGTAAAACCTTGTTCTGGATCACCATAACTGTATGTTTCTAAATCTTCATATGTTCCCTGATAAGATGCTGAAACAAGTTTTAAAGGATATTTCAATTTATCTATTTGTTTATCATAACATCCTATATCTATACCTAAAATACGATTATTATCTGTATAATTATCTATCTCTTTTATTTTAGGAAATTCCCCATCATATTTTAACTCTCCATTAATAATTAATTCATTATTCCAAAATGCAAGTAATTCATACATATCGTGTTTAGGCTCTCCGTTTTTTTGACCTAAGTAGCCATAATCTTGATAAATATCTTTTATAAATCCACCACCGAACTCTTTTGGAATTAAAAATTTAAAGGATTTACCATATGCAACATTTGCCACCTTCGTTAAATTGTCTGCTTTTAACCAACTAAAACTTCCCATTAAAAATTCCTCCTTTTATTATGCGATCAATCCGTCCATTGATTTAAACTTGTTCTAACACTTCTCCTACATTATAACCTAATAAATAAAAATACTGTTTAATCCATTCTATTTTGTTATTATAACAATCTATTGGGATTCTCAAACTTTTGTTTTTTAATTTTCCATCAAGTTCAATTTTAAATCTAATTTTTACTTCTTGCATGTGATATTATCTCCTTTCATTTAACTTGATTAATTATACCATGCTAATAATATGAATTGCAAGCTATAATTATGATTATTTTTATTTTTTATATTTAATTCCACCCAATAATAACATCACCTTTTGCCCCTTTACCCTTTAAGATAAATTCTGCCGATTCTCTCCAGCCTGTAGATAGAGAATATAAATCAAATTTAGTTATACTGTTGAGTAAGTCTAATATTTCCTGATTGGTTAATTTTAAAAATGTATCTCGGTTAAAAATGTAATCCATTTTATTTACTCCCTTCATAATATCGTTGTAGAATCATTCCAAGTAGTTGTTTGTTTGGGTATAGTTCCCATTGCTTTTTTATACTATCAATTGAATGAATATCTTATTTAGAAACGATTTCTTGAATCATTAAGATATCACCCTTCATTAATCTCATTCTTGGTTCTACGTTTCTTTCTGTACCATTATCAACTTCAATTGTTATTTGGTGTTTTTTCATATATTTATCTAACTCGACAAGTCCACTAATTTCTTCAGCCTCAAAAAGTACCTCTCCTAAATTGGTATAATCTCGTTTGACCTTAATTTTCAGCATTTAAAATCCTCCTTAAAAATATCGTTTTCAAATCCACCTTTCATTAAAAGTTAATCTTCTTTGCCTGTACTCTTACAATACTATTAATATTCTCTTTTAAGGCAAAAATCCATTTAGCTGATTTCATGTTTTCTGCTTCTATAAATTCGCCATTATTGGTTCCCAGCCAGTAAACCCAAAACTTCATTTACCCTAACCCCTTTCAATTAATTATAACTAACTTCCAGTAATTAAAGTATAGCAAATTAAAACCATGCTGTCAATAAGATAATTTATTTTATTCTTTTAATTATGGTATCTGATCCCTAGTTAATTCCCTTACATCAAAATCAAGCATAACCGACAAATGTAAAGCTTGGTTAAACATTGGAATATTAGAATTTACATTTGCAAACCAAGAATAAATATTTGAACTTGAATAACCTAAGTTTAATATATCATTTCTTTTCAGTTTTAAATTAGCAAAAATACGCTTTAAATTATCTTTAATTACTTTGCGATCTGTGTCATTGTATTGATTGATTAATTGTAACATTTCAGTTTGATAAGGATATTTACTATCAGGATTTATGTCTAATTTTACATTATATTTATTGCGTGTTCTTCTCCACATTCTTTGCATATACTTTACCCTTTCTATGCTAACATTAGCAATTTACTTGTCTCAACTATATAATCCTGAGTATTATTCATGACATTTTTGTAAGATACTTCACCTTCAAACTCCCTGACCACACGTTGCTCTTCTTCATCCATCTCATTATAGGTTTTCTTACCATAACTAGGAGGTAAGGCATTTCGATTCTGACTAGCAAAAATGTTGAATCTGTGAACCAACTCAGGATATTTCCATTCTAAATGGCATGTGCCTTTCTTGTAGAATGTACAATAGAAGTATGTCAATTCTATCTTTTTACTATCACTATATTGTTCTGCAAAGTTTAAAGCAGTTTTCATATCAATTTCATTAATATCCATACTAGTACCTGTTGATAGATAATTAAATACTTTCTCAATATCCGATAATTTATTAACTACCCCATAATCTGTTGGTCTAAATCTATCACTACTCCATTCATTAAAACCATTAAGTCTTATAATAACTTTTTTAGGATTTATTTTCCAACACTTGTTCGTGTACCAACCACTATAGTAATGAATATTGCTCCCGAATTCTGGGTTCCAAGAACTTTGCACACTAAACTCATCAAAAAGTTTCAGTATTGTATCCTGTACCCCTTGCAACATTTCTTTACTCAATTCAATTCTAATAGTATAAATATTAAAAAGCGAAAAATCATAGTCCCTAAGTTCTTTTATTTTATCCATGTATTTTTGTCTAAGGTTAGAAGTAAACAATCCTATAAATTCTTTATTGGTGAATAACGCTTTCCAGTATTTTGTGCGTACCTGTTTAATATAAGAATTTTTTAAACTACAATTACCATCATCATCTTTATAATGTAAGGATAATTCCAATATAGGACTTTTACTATAATCATCCTTATCAAAGGTACTGATCATTAAAGGTTGTAATGCTTCATATTCGGCAATTAATTTTAATCCTGTTTGTACTTCAAAATTATACTGTTCTACAATTCCTTTTATGTAATCAGCATTAACCATTTGATTAGTATATTTATTTTGTGATTCATTGTTGACTCTATATTGTTCTTGCCTTTTTAAATCATCGAGTATAATGCTATCATCAGTTAATTTGGGTATTACCAATGAGATTAAGGCCACCTCAACGCTTGTGGTGCGCTCTGCATCATAAAAAGCATCCTGTATATATTCAATCTCTGCATTATATTTTTCTAACTTCTGCGCTAATTCCTTTCTTATATTGCTATATGGATTACGCAAGGTTTCAGCATTCAGTAATGATACAATTTGGCCACCGTTCTGCTGCATCTCAATAGCCTTAATTAAAAATTTATCCCCTATACTAAAAGGTGGATTCATAATTATAGCATCGTATGATTTATATGAATTAAAAGTTAAATAATCGTCTGCTACTACTCTATAACCTTTGCCCGATAAGATAAGTCTAAGATTATCATCAATCTCAATTGTGTCAATGTCCCATTTAATTTCTTTATTATAATAATTATTACGAGAATATTTAAACTTGTCCGTTATTGCTTTTATTAAATCACCTTTGCCTCCTGCTGGCTCTAATACGCTTGAGACAGTACGGAAGTCAATTTTAGACAACATCTTATTTATTAAATGGGATGGTGTTGGATAAAAATCATCATTAAACATAATTAATCATCTCCTTTTATAATATTAATTCACAATCACCTTTACACAGATATCCATTTGTCATAGGCACATCTATATCAGTCAATGTTGCTATATAATCATCTGCATATTGTTGTTCTTTTATTTTTATAGTTTCTCCTACTAGATTTTTATACCACCAATCAGGACTACTACACTTTACTATTTTTACTTTTCTCAATTATAAAACCTCCTTTTTATAATTTATAAATCCCAATATAACGGCATCTATCTTTGCACCAAAACCCAGGTTTTGTAATGATTTTAATATAAATCAATTTACTGCCCACCTCAGTAATTTGACTTATATTAAAACGTCCTAAGTAAACCCTAACCGTATATGAGAGGTTTATTATATTATTTCTTTGGTGGGTGAGGTAGCCAACCTCAAAAGAATTAATACCTATATTGGCCTAAACTGAAATGTTAACTCTAAGTTTATTTAATTTATCTTGTAATTCTTCGACTACCCTTTCTACATCTTCCTTACCTATCAAATTACAAGAAACGTTAATAGTAAGTTCATCTTTGCTTTCTTCTTCATTATTTTCAAGTAAGTTACCTATATAATTTAAACTTTTAATCCCACCACCGTAATCTGCCACTATATTTAAATCGCATTCTTTAATAATTAATATAGGTTTTCTACCTAAATTTATATATTTTCCATAATAATCATTGTGACATACTTTATAATATACCATTTCCATTATTGTTTCGGATTTAACATCAAAAAATTCAATACTATATACCTGCATAATACTAATTCCTTCTTTCTTTTCATAGTTTTATTTTATTTTTTTAATATAATTAACCTTCTAATTTATATCCCAATCTTGTTTTTACTGTTTGTTTTTTGTTGTAACATTCTAATATTGCCTTAGCATATTTTAAATCTCCTCTTGCACTCATATCACTATTACCCATTCTTTTAATCATCATTGGTTCATATTTACTCAAATTTTTAACAAATATTTTTTCTTCAATATCATCACCATATATTTTTACTAACAGATATGTACCCATAAGAATATGTCTATCTAAAGAAGATGAAACACCAAACCATGTTTCTTTAATTAATCTTAAAACTCTTTCTAATCCTTCTTCTCCTAAATCATTATAAATAACTTCTATTGCTTTAAGAGCAATAATTTTGTTATTACCCTTACCTCCAGAAAACGGCATTTCTAAACCAACTTTTTTTGCAGTATTCGCCATAGCAACTACATCCTTATCTCCACCAATATATAATGCTTTTAAACTATCCATTAATGAAAAAGAACTGGTATTTTTTCTAATTCTTCCTACTAAAATAGCTTCTTCTTCTTTTGTAAGACCATAATGAACTATGCAAGGTACTAAAAATTCTTTCCCTTCGTGAATTTTCTTTAAAGCTGAAAATCTGTTTTGACCATCAAATATATTATACTTGCCATCTCTATAACTAACACTGATAATTCCTAATTGGTGAGGATCGTAATTTTTTATAATTCTTTTAATTACCAAAGGTTTTAATAATCTTTGATATTCTTCACCTGAAGTTAAACTTTTAGATGATATTAATTGTAATTGAGTATAAGTTCCTTGCTCCACTAAACTAACAACTTTTTTATTCAACATATTAATCATTCTCCTTTAAATTAATTTATTTTTTAATTCGTTTATTGTCATTTCAATATTATTTATCGCAGTAAGTAATTTGTTTTTACATATTAATTCCATATCTTCATATGAATCGCCCCCTTCTACATATCTTTTTACTGAAAAAACAAATGTGTTTATTGCTGCTTCTATTTCCATAGTTATATCTTCATCGTCATAATCATTAATACTTTTATTGAGATTTTTTACATCTGCTTCTAAAGCTTCCATATCAATCCCTTCAAACATTTTTTTCTTTGCCTTTGGCTTATCATGACAATCCCTGCATTCTGCTCTACCTTTATAAAATTCTAATATTGATTTTGTTTGTCCACATTGACTACATACTTTCTCACTTCCTTCTTCTTTTCCATTATTTTTTTTCATCCCATCATTAACGATCCCTAAGTCTTTCCTTATTGTTTGTACTGCTTTCTGAACAGGTATTTCTTTATTAATTACCTGTTTTTTTATTTCTTCTGATATATCTTCTAATGAATCTAACTCTGCTAAATCACTAGCTCCTCTAGCAGATTCATTAAGAACAGTTTTAAGAAACTCTGCGTCCTTTTCATTACCTTGTTTTTTTAAATTATCTATTTTTTTTACTGCTGATTTTGCTCTGTCATATGTCTTACCTGAACCGATACCAACTTTTTCGGCAAGAATTTCACGTACTTCACCTTTATTTGCTTCCGGTACATTGTCCGTAAGCAAAATACCACCCTGACCTCCAGATTGTCTCTGTCTAGCTTTCTCTTTTTCAATTACCTCCCAAACTTCCGCTTCTTTCATTTTTTGATATGTAGATTTATCTCTATATTGATTCTCAAGAAGTAATCTTTCAAGTTCTTCATTTTCATTACTAAATGTAATTTTCTCACATGGCAATTCTTTTTTACCTAAACTTACACAAGCATAATATCGCCTATGACCACTAATTATTATATTATCTTGATTAACAATTAGATTAGTAATTATATTACTTTTCTTTATCTGTTCTGCTAACTCTTTTATATTTTCTTCACCGTATATATCCTTGTTCATTGGATGAGGTTTCAACTTACTTATATTTATATTGTTCATTTTTACTCCTTTCAACTTGCAAAATCAATTAAACTATTATTAGCCAATTCAATCCGTTTTATTATTTTATCTTTATGGGTACTCCCTTGCCCACAGTATTGAGCATATTCACATTGAGGGTTATAATCTACTATAAAACCATTTACCCATTTAATAAATTGCTCAAATGATATCGTTAAATCTTGACAAGTCTTTAAAGTCATAATGAATATTGGTATATTAATCTTTTTAATTTGTTTATGTTTCTCTTTAAAAGCCGAATCAAGTAATCTAAATAACTCCTGGCATTGCTCTAATTCTTCTTCTTTGTAATTGTTTCTATATTGTTCAGCAAACTCTAAAACATCGTCATTGTTAAATGTTTTATATTTATAATTTGTTAGAAGAATTAATGATTGTAGTACACAAGTTTGATCTTCTCCTCTTCTTAATTGATGAGGTGTAAAATATGCTTTCGTTTTGAAAAAATCTAATTCTAATATTTCATCTATAAACTTAGCTAACCTATCACCTAATCTAATTCTTGTTTTTTGATCTTTAGTAAGTGCAGTTCCGTTATTAAGTCTAAAAAATATTTCTTCAATTTCATCATCCGTACAATCTTCAAATATATACATAAGTAAATTTGCGGTTGTTAGTTCTTCTTTTACTTCTTCAGGCAATTGAGAAAATTTCATTTTACTTATATCATATACTTGATCGTCAATTGTTGTCTCTGGCATACCTTTTATCAATGCCCATTCACCTTTAATATAGCTTTTTATAGTGGTTAACCTTTGCTTTCCATCTAGTATTGAATACTTCCCTGCATTCTCTCCTTGCTCTTGTATCGCATATAGAGGGGGTACAGGGTAATCAGATAATAAACTATGTATTAATAGACTTTTTTGCTCATCTGACCATTGCCCTGCTTTTCGTTGTATTGGATGATTAAATAATACATTCTCCTTGTCTATATTTTGGATTATTTTTTTAATAGTCCAAGATATGTTTAGTTTCTTCATAATTATATTTCCTTTCTATAATTTTTGTTACATTATTTTTTAATATATTCCACTATATCGCCTGGTTGACAATCTAAAACTTTGCAAATCTTATCAATCACCTCAAGAGATACATATTCATTTGAACTTAATCTAGCCAAAGTGGAAGAAGAAATACTTATCATATCTTTAAGTTGTGTTTTTTAATATCCCTATCAATCAATAGTTTTTGTAATTTTTTATAGCTAATCGTAGGTATCACCTCTTTTAATTACATTTATATTATTATACAAATATAATTTAGATTAGTCAAACTTATTTGATCCAAATGATTGTTTGACGTTGTTATTTACCATCCACTAATATGCATTCCTTCTGTACTGTATATTCTTACATATTTATATTGTTGTTCTAAACAACTGTTATTGTTTATGTAATCAATTGCTTCATCCTCTGTTTTAAATTCCTCTGATACCTGTTGAAAGTCTCCACCATTATCTTCTTTAACTCTTACGTTATACCCCGTTGCGGTTCTGTTTGCTTTGCTAGTATAGCTCTCTATATGTTTTCCTTCTGGTAATCCATCAAAAGGCATACTTAAACACGGTTGAATTGCTTTATTTCTACGTTTATTAAACTTCATTGCTTTAGCATAACTCATTTGTTTGCCCCTTCCCTGTTATTGATCCAAATACCTATTTGGTTTAAATATATGCTTCCCACCATACCATATCATAATTAAATCCACCAACTATAGTTTCACATCTTTGACAATAAAACTTATTATCTTTAAAACTTAAATAATCTCTTTGTGTCCAATAAGCATCCCAACAATGTTCATTTTCCATAAGGTAATCTATTAATTCTTGTTTAGTTTGAAAATGTTCCCACATCATCATTTATCACTCCTTTAATTTATTATATCTTATAATATAATTATAAGTCTATATGTTGCTATTGTCAACATGATTTTTATACTTTTATTTTAATATGTATTTAAAAATATGTGCTATAACATCAACAGTCCAGCCATTACCAAGCATTTTATATCTTTGTGTATTGCTTACCCCTTCAGTATAATTATCAGGTAATGTTTGAAGTCTTTCACATTCTACAGGTGTTGCCATTCTTAAATCCTTTGCTAAAATTACACTTCTTTTTCCGTCTGCTCCTTTAAAATAATTAGCATCTAAACATAAAAATTTACTATTATTAAGATCATCAATAATACAATCTTTATATCCTAATCCTTTTTCTTTTGCTCTTATGTTTATTTTAACTAATCTTTCTACTGCTATGTCGGTAAGATAATATTTATTTTCAATTTCTAAATCATCTTGTAATATATCAACAACATATATATTTTTATTTTCTGGTTGAATAATATTAGGTATGTTAGTCCAATATAATCTTTCCCTATTTAAAGCTGATACTAATGATGAATTGATTGATATTGGTTGCACTCCTAATTCTTTTGAAATTATATCTCTATCTATCTTCTTCATACTTGCTACATTTTCAAAAAGAAAATATTTTGGTTTGACACTTTTCAATGCTTCGATATATTTCCAAAACAGACCACTTTTACTTCCATTAATACCCTGCCTGTCTTTTTTAGCAATACTTAAATCTTGACAAGGGCTACCTCCTATAAGTAGATCAATATTATCAAATTGCTTCAAATTAATGTTGTTTATATCTCCTAATTGTATAGTGCCAGGATAGTTCTTTTGAGTAATCTGTATAGCATACTTATCAATTTCACTAGCATAATATGTATCCACTTTAATTCCTGCTCTTTCGAGAGCAATCTGGCCGCAACTCATACCATCGAATAAACTTAAAACATTCAATTAAATATTTTACCCTCCTTATATTTATATTATATAACTATTAAATATTTATAAATACTTTCAATAAGCCTCACATCCTTTAATATTTATCTTTAAACGCAAAAAAGCGGTATTGGTTTTATTAATCTAAATGTTATCAGACTAAATCCACCAATACCGCTTTAAGTCTAATATATTCAATTTTATTTTAAACTTATATTACATTCTTGTTTATACTTGCCTTTTATCGTATTCTGCTTTAGTAATTTCTACATAAGTCATTAACTCATCTTTCTCTAAGGTAAATTCATCTAAACCTATTTCATTGACCATGATGATTTTATTACCTTCTTCTTTGCCTCTATACACCCATCCGAATTCACATGAATCTTTGTTGATATCCATAAAATATTTATAAGGCATGATTCAACACTCCTTTTTATTTATTCTAAAGGCATATTATTAAAATGTCAACCATATTTATTTTTACCCTTTAATATCATATTTTTAACTTAGTTACATTCTTTACAAAAATAACATTCTTCGTTATCATGAATTTCAATAGTATAATCTTTATTTAAAATTAAATTATTTAAATCAATTTTTCTTCCACATTGGCTGCATTCAACATAAAAACTATCTAACATTTTAAATCTCCTTCAATCTCCTTTATACTCTATTATACTATGTTTTTCCAAACTCAAAATCGTTACAAAATGCCTGATTTATTTTGTTATGCTTTTAGTAATTCAATAATATAGTCTACTGCTCCGCTAAAATCATCATATCTGAAATATTTAGAACTACTCCAAAATTTATCCGAATATTGAAAAGCACTTGATTCATGTTTCACACTACTATAAACAACAATTTCATCACTGTTTCTATTCTCACTAAAAGCAATTGTTTGAATTTTTGCTTCATCGTTATAATTGCAAACTCTATACCCTTGCTCTCTGCAATTTTCAAACATTTCAAAACTGGACTTAATATTTTGTGTGCGGGTATCCTCCATTAGCATATTTTTAATCTTTTCAGCATATTCAATCTTTCCTAATTCTAACATTTCAAATCCCTTCCTTTCATCCTTATAAAATATTAGTTTTATCCAATGTCCATTAATTCTGCCGTAATATTTAATGTTTTTCCGTTTATATCATACTGTGTAAACACTGTCCCGCCATCTGCAACATATCCTAATTCGTCTTCTCCTCTTAGAATTATGTTTAGGAATGTGTTATCCTCAACACCTTTTAAAAACTCTTTCAGTTCTCCAACTGTTGTAATATTAACATTACATTCTTTGTATAATTCTTTCCGGTCTGCCTTTTTAGTTGTTTTTCTTTCCTCTTTAAATTCTTCTATTGAATATGGTAACATTTCAATACACTTCCTTTCAATTCGTTATAGAATCTGAATTTCAAACAAATATTTATTATGCTGTCAATACTGGCATTTCTGTGATTTTAACTTTTAAGGTGTATTTATCAAAATCATGTGTCCCGCAAATTACTTTAAATAACTTTGTAGTTACCGTCACATCCTCTGAATACTTAACTGTTTTTTCTTCTAAATATTTTACTTTTATTTCTTCTGCTTTTTTAGACCACTTGTTCATTAAAGTTTCTACAATGGCCTTTTTTAATTTTTGATTAGATGGAATTTTATTGTAGACTAAAATTGTTGAGTATTTAAATTCTAACTCCACATATTGAATGGTTCTACTCATTTTCTACCCTTCCTTTCTTGATAAAAAAGTTATTTGGTTTTGATGTATTAATTATACCATACTCACAACATGATATGCAAGCACATTCTTTATTTTATTCTTTTGTTTACGCTACCCTCTTGAGGTAACTTTGTCTCGCTGTTATATGCCTATTCATTCTTGTTTTCTTTATCTCTAGAGCGTTTTTCATTGATAAGTAATTAACCATAAAGCAACTAAATACAATTAGTATCCATCCGGCTGCAAAGTATTTAATGACTAGGGAAGAGACTGTTATTATATCATTCATTGTTATACCTCCTTTAGTTTATTTTTTATATTATAGTTATAAGGTTTTTGAATTAAGCAGAACCTTTTAAACTGCTGTTATTGTTTTAGTTTACATTGCCGAACTATTTATATTTAACCTGTTCATCTCTTTTAATATCCTTTTAAATGCTTCTTGATAATCTGTATCGCATGCTTTAGTACCCCATGCCATTTTACCAGTTATGTGATTCTTAATTATTGTTATTGCCTGTTCAAAGGTTTTATACTCGGCTGATTCTTTAATCATTGGGAATTTATAACCTTGTTGTAATACTTCTTTTAATGCCTTACCTGTTATAATAGTTTCCCAATTTCCCATATTGATAAAACGCTGATCATCATCAAAATGCGGTCTGTTATAGAAGTTAGAGATAGTATATATTTTATTCTCAATTATATTATGGTTTTCTATTGCTGTTACTTTACGGTTACATTTATAAATAATTGTCGGTTCTGTATCATTTCCAGTATATACTTCATCCTCCCAAAACAATTCTGATCCTGTTAATAGTTCGGAGATTTTATGATATTTCTTGCTGTTATTATCCATTTTTAAGTAAGTTACTGTATATAGAGTATTTTCTTCAACATCTTCTGGAGTGATATTTTTAACTTCTGCCAACATACTGTTATTGTAATTTTCAAGTTCTTCTGCTTCTTTTCTTCTTCTCTGTTCTCCTTTTTTTATATTGCAGTTCTCATCAAAGTATAATGTATTGCTGTCAAAACTATGGCAATTAAAGCTTAACGGTGTTATACCTTCTTTTGTTTCTCCTGCTGATACCCACCAACCTGAAGAACTTTCGATTATTCTTTCTGCTAAATGTATTAAATCAAGTGATGAGCCTCTTCCATAATTACATGCTGCATCATAAGCATAATCATCTGAATAATACCCGTCTTTTACTCCTTTGAATATTTGACCTGATAAAATAGCTTTCCAAACATGAGCAATAGTCCATTTTTTTGGTGTTTTAATTGGTTTGATTTCAACGAATGGAGAAAAGGTATTAATTCCTTTTTGTGAACCTTTGTCTATCTCTAAAGTTTCAATATTCAATGAATCGGTTATTATTGCGTTATGAAATGCTTTTACGGTTTCAATTTCGCCGATGTTCCACAATTCTGTTAATACAGATTTATGGTCATCCCATACATTTTTACGGATTGAATAACGATTACATTCTTTACCAATTTTTAATGCATTGGTAAGGTCGATTAATACTGCACTATCAGCATAAAAATGAATATATGCGTTAATATCTGCAAAGTAGCCGGAAACTCTGCTATTCAATTCTATATCGCTTGATTTAAAGATTTCTGTACTACCTACAGTATTGTAAGAGGGAAAATAAGATTGTTCTGGTTTGGTTGTTGTGGTCTGGTTGCTATTATCTGTTATTACTAATTCTTGATCCTGGTTAATTTCTCCGCTTAATTCTTGAGCCAATTTTAAAGTTTTTTCTGATTGTTTGGCATACCACAATTCTTTTTTCCATGAGAATCTAAATCCTGCATCTTTTAGAATGTTTTTAATGGTGTTATTTGGTTTCTCATCTTTAGGCCAATATAATTCCACTCCGTTTAATTCCTCATTGATTGCCATTTTAATACTGTTATTGTCTGACATTGCCAACACTCCTTTTATTTTTATTAATTAAACTCTTATTTTGGGATACTACTTAGAGCATCCCAACTATAAGAATTCACTTAATTATTTTCGTAAAATTCTATAGTCTCAGCTATTGCAACTTGATACTCTTCAATGCTGTTATACTGATTTACCGTTATATCACCTTCGCAGTATGTGTATATATTATATGCGTTGTTATCGGCTAATACTGCTCTATATCCGTCAACAAAGAGACAACTGGTGTTATAATGTTTATTTACTATGGATTGGAATGTGTAACAATCTCCGCATATATGGCCTCCATAATATAGAATAGAATTATCTTCTTTAATTCTGGAATGTAAGCATATATCAATTATTTTATTACCTGTTAAGGGATAGTCTGGAATGATTTCATATTTATTAAAATTGATTCCCTTATAGTTATTATCACTTAGAATAGTTTGAAATTGTTCTGCTGTTACCTTAATTATATTTTCCATTTTATAACACTCCTTTTTTCTTTAAACTTTATATTATAATTATAATGGTTTAGTTTCATGTTGTCAACATTATTTTCTTAGCCTGTAGGCTCAAGATTATATTTTTCACACCATGAGCAAAATACATCAATATTAGCTTTTACTCCTTGCTGCTGTCTTACTGCTTGATATTGGTTATAATCTGCGTACCAACATCCTGCTACCTTATAAGCCTTTACCCCGTTAATGTGTCTTGTTTTCTTTTCCATTATTTCCAACTCCTTTTTTGTTTTTTATTTTTATTTAAGCTTAACACTTACAGAGGTTAACACTGGCTGTTATTATATTTTGTTTGTGTTATGTGTTAACCTTTAAAATGTTAATTCGTTATTTGGTTACATACCATGCCACAAATTTATTTTCTGTTCCATCTTGACTACTCCAAGGCGTATAATGTGCCTTATGATTTTTTCTAATATAGGTATTTAGATTTTCATTATTGCAAAATATTTTTGCTTGTTCTTCAGTATCAAAAAACTTAAATGTTGACTTATATCTGATGCTCATAATATAAACATACTCCTTTTTATTTTTTGTTCTGTACTAATTTGTTTTAATGGCAGGAATATTATATAAAACAATTTTCCCACTATCATTATATATATTATTGCAAACGCTCATTTTAAAATATTTTTTACCTTTTTTGATTCCTTCTATTACAAAGGATAATCCTTTTTCCTCCGCTTCTTTTAGTTCTAATTCCTCGAAAGATGTATTGTTGCTCCATCCATCTTTTATGAATTTATTTGTTATTTGTTCCACTGTTTTAAACATTATTGTTATACCTCCTTCCATTTTTTCACTTTGAATCAAATTTGCTATTGGTTTTGTTATTTGCATATTTCGCATATGCAATGTTGTGATCCACCTGTAAATATTCCTTTGTATACATCTGATTCAAGAATAAGACTCTTATAATTTCTTCTTGAATCTCCTGTATACATTACTTTAATTATGCCAGAAACATAATTCCGTAAAGTATACCCAGTAGCAAGGATTTTATTATCATCCATGCATCTAATTTGATATTTAAAGAAGTTTACCTTCTCACATACCAAATTTTGATTACCTAAGTATTTTTCGAGTTCTCCTGCTTTTAAAGTTTTCATTCCTATCCACTCCATTCTGTTATTATTTTTATTTCCTTTTAATACCCTCAATTATGCCCAAATTGGGCATACTGGAAGGTACTGCTGTTATACTAAATAAATTTTAATTCCTAAATATATTTGTGAATCAATTCTAATTTTCTCAATTTCCCGTTCCTTGTATTCTTTTGGTATTTTGTGCCGTAAAATGTAATTGCAGACCATCAACATGCAATTCTATATTTTCTTTACCATCAAGAGTTTTTAATAAGTCATCAAATTTCATTCTGCTCCACTCCTTTTTTAATTCTGTTATTACCTAATTCTAACAGATTTACTTTCATGTTGTCAATAGTATTTTATGCTTACAATTATATCTTTATTCTGTTATTTAGTGATAAAATCAATCTTTCATCACAAGTATAGTTTAACTGCTGTTATACCGCTTGAGGGTAAAGTTTGCAGTATTCATCAAACAATTTCTCTGTTTCCCTTTTTGCATCTTTTAGCAGTTTAAACCTTCCAATAATATCTTGAGATTCTTTTTCCGTATTTTCTACTATGCCATAATAAAAAGGTCTTTTGATTGAATCGTGACTGTATTCTTTTTCCATTTCTTGATATACAACTACTCTAATGGTTTCTAATGTATTGCAGGGATCACGGGCTTCAAAAGTATAACGGGGAGAATCGTCTAACCAGTCATAACCTTTTGTCCATTTTTTAGTCATATGATTTTCACTCCTTAATTATTTTATTAATCTGGTTATTGCTGATATGCACAAATAACCTTGTCACCTAAATCAATGGCAAATCCTTTTTTACTCGGTAAAGGTTTGATCATATCAATAAATTTAGACTTTGTGTTATACTCAATTCCTGCTGCATCGATAAAATTATCATTGAAATAATCCCAGGTTTTATAATTCTTATTGATAGTCTGCTCTAAGTAACATACTAGAGCTTTGTTGGCTGGTAAAGTGTATAGCGCATGGTCTGTTATAGTTCCCTGCTCGTCAATAGACTTGATAATTGATTTTTGGTTGTTCATTATGTTTCCTTCTTTCTTAATAATTATTTTTAGTTTGTTATACTGCGTATGAATATCTTCTACCTTCTTCATCTATTAGATAAATATATTTGACTGAAGTTATTTTGTATTCTGCTCCTTTTGTTTTATGCCATTCAAATGTTCGGTCAACATGAATTATATATTCATTGTTATAAATTAGCATGTATTCAAATGTATCATACTCAGTTTTTTCTATTTCTAATAATTTCTCAAGGTCTTTTATTTTGATTTTTCCTTTTATTGATTCGGGCATAGATTTTTTATTGATATACATTATGTTTTTACCTCCTTCCCTTATTACTATTCTGTTATTATTAATTCCTCTATAGAATATTAAAATCTGTTATATCTTATTTATAGTTTGATTTTAACACTCTAACAAAAATTAATTGCTTGCTGTTATTGTGCGCTTGATCCGCTAACATGAGCATAATTAGTTAAAAACCATTCTGTATATTTTTCAGCTTTAAACCATTTCGCTAGTTTATAATAACTTAATTCTCCTATTCCTGGTATTGGTTGCGGTTTTATTAATGCTTTTTTAGGTATCCAGCAAGTATATTTTGATAATTCCATGCTTTTAGATTCCATGTTATAACCTTGTAATTGTATAGCCTTATCTGTTATTGCCGTTATACGTCCATGAAACATTCTACTAAATATTGCCGTCTCTGCTATTGCTCCACCTAAAGAAATGCTGATTTCTTGATATTCTCTAAAATCCATTATTGTTATTCCTCCTCTATAAATTCAACTATGTGCAAACCTTTATTCCAATTGTATTTACATATTTGACCACTAAAAATGTTATTGTCTGCATCAAGAAATAAGGTAATGTTATTAACATCTTTTTTCATTCCTTCCCGATATGGTTTGATATATGTTCTACAGATTAAGTGGGGAATGGTTCCTGCTACATTGTATAGGTCTGCAAACTGTCCACCTGGAGTAAATACGCTAGTTCTGATTTCTTCAATATTTACCATATTTATCCTCCTTTATATTTTTGTTTTACTACTAATAAGCCTTGACAAGTGGTGCTAATTGTTATTTGTTATTAGTACCACTTAATAAGAATTATTGTTATTGATTTTTAGATGATATCCGACTGATATAGTTTTGAAAATCCAGTATTGATATTTTAGTCATTGGCTGAGATGATATTTTATTTTTAGCTTTATATACCTTTAAATTTGTTTCTCTGGTGTCAAACTTGTATTCGCCTATATGATACATTCCCCACCTATCAATGGTAGCTCCTGCTTGCTCTAGGATGGTATTAAGATCATTAATATGTTTTAACCTTTGGATTTTTGTCAATGTTATCGACTCCCTTTATTTATTTTATGCCTCATTATATCATACTGGTAATATGATTGTAAAGAGTGGATATTTATTTTTATTAAATGATATACTGCTCGTGATAGGATAAGTCTGTTATATCATTTCTATTTTAATATCATTATGTTTTTCTTTATCTTTCATTACATCAACTATAAAGTGCATATTTGGAGTAATAGTTTCATATTTTGTAGCATCTTCTATGTCGTCTACCATTTTGGGGAACACTTCTCGAACAATAAATTTTAAGTATTGATTTTCACATTTAATCACATACATATAATAACCTCCTTTTCACTTGATTCCAAACGGTTATTTTATGCTGAGTGCTAATTTATTTTTACAAATTTTAATATACTTGATTCAACCCAAGTTTTCAATTCTTTATCTGTTATAGTCTTTTCCCAAATAAAACTTTTAAAATCTGTACTATAACAATGTAATTGACAACGGCCTATGATCCATAGATTATCTTGTAATACTTCATATATTCCATTATAGCAATCAAATTGATTTTGAATAATTACATGATTTATTTTTATATTGTCTTTTTCAGTTACCAAAATATATTTTACATTATTTTTACCACAAAAGTCTGGTAGTATATCATTGTTATTGTTATTCATTTTTATTCCTCCAATTCATTTTTTTAATCTGTTATAGATTTACCGCTATAGTTCCGCTTTTAATCCAGCAATCACAATTAGCAATGACTGTTATTATTGTTATGGTATTATTTGTAATATTGCAAACTATCGAAAAATTGTTTGGTTTATCTTGTATAAAAATATCTCTGTTGCTACCAGCATAGGCTGTTATTGTTTTTTCTCCTAGACTGAGTATTGATCCTGTTACTTGGTAAAGATCAATTTGTCGTTGCTGTAGTCTGAGTTCTGCATGGTTTGTTAAGCGGATAGAATAGGTATTATTATTAATAGTGAATGTATTAATGGAAGTTCCCGCCTTTCTTTTGTGGTTGTGGTTGGTTGTGGTGTTATACATTTATTATACTCCTTTCTTTTGTTATTTGTAATTGTATTCGGTTTATAATCTTTGACAATGGGTATTATATTTATTTTGATTCTATAATACCTATTAATAAGGATTATATTGTGATAGTGTTATGCAGGTCTTACAATTAGTTCATTATTCTTAATTTCTACTACTTGGAGCTTGCAAGTAGTGTTTTTTAATTTAAAGGTATCATTCACTTTATAATCCTTTTTAACCTTGCCTATTAGATTTAGACAACCGGGTGATCTAAAATATACTTTTTTCATTTTGTTGTGCTCCTTCCATTAGTCTGTTATATCATTCCAAGATATTCGCAGTATTCGCCACCATGATTATTATATAGTTTAGTTTGTTTCATTAGTGTATAGTCTTCTAATATGCTACATTGTACTAATAGTGTTAATTCTTTTAATGTTGCGTGTACTTGTATTCTCTTTGTGGCCATTTTAGATTTTAGGTTTCTGGCTTGGTTTGTTATTGTCTTTTGGTCTTTTGTCATTTTGTTATTTCCTTCTTTCTTTTTATTATTGTTCTGTTATTGTGTTTTAAATATTCTCTATAGAGCTAATTTTATTTTATACTTCTAATTAGCTCTAACAAAATATTATTTGGTGTTATGCTGCCGTTATGGTTTGTTCTGTTATTGTTTGTTCAGCTAATTGAATTAATTCTTTTAGGCTAAATCTATTACTTTCTTTTAGTTCGGTTTCTTTGTGTTCTTTTGTTATGCTCCATATGTTGCCATCATTGTTCTTAGTGGCTGAATAGGTTTCCGTAAAATATTTACCAATTCCATTACAATACTTAAAATAATAAAACCTAGTGTATTGTTTTTCCGTTTCCGTCTCGTTTGTTAATTTGATTAATGAAGGGTATTCATGATCATGCGATGGATTATAGATATAATTTGCTAGATCAATTTTAAAATTATTTGCGGTTTGGATTTGAGATAGTTTTTTAAGGTTTTCCTTTTTGAGATTTCTTGCCATTTTAATTCCTTCTTCCTTTTATTTGTTATTTTGTGTATCTGTTATATCCTCTATAAAGCATATACTTAACTGTTATAGGTATATGCTTTAACAAGATATTAAGATATGAAATGTAATTCCCCATTAACTTCTAAACTTATTGCATCTTGATTAGCCATTGTTAGTAATTGTTCGCCTATTTCAATAGCTGACTCAATTGCAATTTCTAGGTTATTTGTGTAGCTGAATACTACGGTAATTTTTTCTTTTATCAATTCCCCTGATGCTGATTTCCAGTAACCTAGTGCGGATGTAGAAGTAGCTCCCCCATTAACCTGGGAGAACGTAGAAGCTGTTAAGTCAACCATTTTATTAATTAGTTCCTGTGATAATTCAATATTGTTTTTGTCTTTTGTCGGAACGTATAAAGAGATTTTATGGGATAATTTGAATAGGTTTTTCAAGGTTTTTTTGTTTTCCATTAGTGTTATTCCTTCTTTCATTTTTTGTTATTTTAGCATCAAATCTCGGTTTTATACTGAGTGATATTAATTATTCTTCGTTTATTACTACTCGTTCTATTATATTACTAATTACATTTTGCAATCCAAAAAGTTCTTTTAATGTTAGGGTTCCTTCCTCTTCAACTAATTTTTCTAATATGCTTTGATTTCTTAATATTTCGCTAGCTCTTTCTAGTGTTATATGTTGTTTATTTGCCATTTTGATATCTCCTTTCATTTTATTTTAGACTTCTAAAAACCTTCAAGCAAGATAATGTTTGTTGGTTGTTATCTTGATTCAAGATTCTCTATTCTCGGTTACTGCACTCTGTTCATATCTTTCAATTTATCTCTACTATACTTGTGCCGGGTCAATGCCTCCAGCTATACGGCTTAGTAGGTTAGAGTGCTATATTAGTATTTATATCCTCCACGATTCAATAAATACTTTTTGTATTAGAGCTTGCATGAGGTAAAGGTAACTCGAATCTGAATCGGCTGGCCTTTAGGTCTAAGCGGTCTAGGCTGTCGGCCTGTTGTTCGTGTGTCTGTATCTCTTATCTGAATTCAGTATATCAGGTTGGGAATATGAAGTCAATAGTTTTTTTGAATATTTTTATATTTTTATTTTGATGATTGATTGAGAATAGGTTGGTATTAGATTGATAATATAATGGTGGTTGCAGCATGATTTGATTGTATAGGTGGTTATATGGCTCAAGGTTGGACGGTAGTATGTTTTATGATGTTTTGTATTCAGTTGGTTGGTTTATGGTGGTTGTTGGGGAGTATGAGAGGAGGTAATTTAATAGAAGATAAAAAATTGAACATTTACACGGTATAATAAGAGAATTAAAAAAGTTGTCCGTCAAAACCTATATAGAAATAAATCTATTATATAGTATTCGACAGACAACTTTTATTTTATATTCATAATATTATAGTTTAATCAATAATTCCGCTAACTCTTGTTGAGCATATAAATATACATCATTCAATCGGAAAAATTTACTCAATGACATTTCGGACGGTTTGCCGATAATATGATTCATATATTCTTCTACTTGCTGATCATATTGTTCCTGACTTTTATCATATTTCTTTTGTGCTTGCTCATTTACCGCAAGAACTATCTTATCATTTAACATTCTCTTTTGTATTAATAATTCTGCTTGCTGCAAGGCATCATCTATATATTTTTTGGTGAATGATATCTTAATATCTTTATAGGTATAATTTATATTATGCCTTTCTTTTAATAATTGGTTGACTCTAGAATAAAATTCTTTTTGCTTAAATTTGAGATGCATTATAGTAATGCTTTCAAGATTCATATTAATTAATGTTTCCTTTTCAATATCTCTTATAATATCCTTTTCTTCTTCTGTGGCCTCACGTTCTATTGTTGCATTGGTTGTATTTACTTCTCTTATATTAATCATTGTCAATTCTTCATAGTCTATTAACCGTCTATTCTTTAAGTTATTTAAAGTGCTGAATATTATTTCCCTTAGTTTTTGGTAAGTTCTTTGGTAAAAATGATTAATATGGTAATCGGTAATAAAATCAGAGTCAGCTTTTATATTTTCCTTATCCTCTTGTATATAGTTAATATTGATCATACCTAATAATAAGAATAACTTTTTAAGTGTAATTCTTGTTTGTTTTCCATCTTGTCTGGATAGATGATTCAATAATAATAATTCAATGTGTTTGATATAAATAGAGTTATTACCATATAAATAATTATCATCTTTGGGTAATGGAGTGCTATGTATTTTAGTGATTATATATTTTTGTTTATCCTTTTCATAATCAAAATATCTGAGCCATTCTTTTACTTGATAGATTTTTGCATTCCCGGTCTTTGGTTCTTCGGATAATAGAGTGCATAAAGTCTTATAATTCTTTATTGTTTGGCCTATTGTTAGGTTGGTTTGGATAAGGTTGTATAATGGGTCTTGTTGTGGTGTCATGGTTTATTAGTCTCCTTTATTATTTATTTGTTTACATAGTTATTATTATTGTATCATGTATGGTATTGGTTTGCAAGTATATTTATATTGTGGTTTTGTTAGAGTAAGACCAGACACAATGTTACTCATATTGTATTATTATTTTGTATATATGACGCATATATAGTTTAATGTGCTATACTAATTAAATTATTATATGGTAATATGAGTATTATTTGTTTAGATGTGAGGCATATATGGTGTAATATAGGATTAAATAGGTTTAATATGATGTAATGTGATGTTTAATTGTGTGATATTGTGGTTATTATGTATCATATATGATGATTAATTAGTTTAATGTGTGTCATATTTAAGTTAATGTGATATACTATTTGTATGTCTTCCATAGTTGATTCCCTGTTATCATCCCCGAAAATTTGTCAAGTAATTTCCCTTGGCAGACTCCAACCGATAGCAATGAACAGTATCAAAACACATCAAGACCAGCCAAACTGATCCTATTAGTATAGTTTGCTCTATTCGGCTTATTTCTATCCATATTTCATGCTATCGGCAGCAAATATCAGTACAAAATACCTCTTTCATAGCGTCCATAATCAAATATAGAGGTACAACACATATTCTGTAGTATTATTTCATGGTCTATAAATCCCATTATATCGGTATTCTTAGCACTTTAAGTAAGATTAACAGATTATCAATATAATTGACTAGGTATGCCCGCCCTACTTTACAAACTTTAGGGTAAAATTATCGAACACATGTTCTACATCTCTTCCCTATCGACATCGCGGTTCATTCCGATTCCGAGTAACAACGGTAAATATAAAATTCTAATAAATTTAATTCAAAATACATTCACTATGTAATCGTAAAACATACCAAAAATATTATAGTTTTAACCCTAAACACCACAGGGGTATATTAATAAATTTCAATAGATTTTTAATAATAACACCATACTAACTAACCCTCAATCCCTTATAAATCTACTTCTAACCTATTTACTTAATAAAAAATAGTAGTTAATATACGAACCCATACATTAACTACTATCGAATATACTATATATCTTTATTTTATTAGTTTAATCTTTTCATAAAATCCTTTCCAATCGCCTTTTATATCATTTGGATACAAATATATCATCTCTCCATAAGGTAGTGTACGATATTTTTCCATCTTATTTTTCATCTTATCAATATAATATTTAATTCTAGTATTATATTGTTGCTGTTCTAAAGCAATTCCAAAATACTCAACAATATAAATATTATTATCAGTAAGTATAATCCAATCTGGGTTCATATTTTTTACAGTAATTTCATTTTCGCTGTTTCTATTATTATAAATAACCGTTTGAAATTCTTTTCTTAACATTTCATCTATAATACTTTCTTCCACTGAATCAAATTTATTCCTAATAATACCGATATCAAAATCCTGTTCAATAAACTTATCTGGATATAATCTATTAATCCATTCAAATAAAGAGTTGTCAAATCTTTTTTTATAAAGAATATTATATAAGGTATCAGATTGCTTTCTTATGCCGTACTTAGTGATATATAAAGGTATTTTCTCAATTGGTAGTTGCATATCTTTTTCAATTAAATACCGCATAGCTTGATCTACATTATCTCTACTTTGCCAGTATTTTTGTCCTGTTATTGATTTGAACTTATAAGCTCCGTACTCATTATTAAAATATTTCATAATAAATCCTAATTTATCTTTTTCAACATTAATCACATACCAATAAGCCTTAGATTCTTTAAGCAAAGTATTATAATCATATGTATATACATCGTCTATATTTATATTATTATTTTGTAGATACATATTAATAAGTTCTACTGCATCTTCAAACGTTATTTTTTGAATTATCTTTTTATTTTTTTCTCCTAAATTACTTTTTAGTATTTCTTTATTTTTCAATTTTTTATAAAAGTATTTGTCTACTGATTTCATACTTATGTATTCAATAGGTATTTTTGTTATTTCACTTAAAAACTCTTGATTACATTTGTCTAAATTCTCTAATATTATTTCTTTATAAAATTTATTAAGTATGTTAACAACATTCAAACTATTATGTAATATGGACGGATAATAAATAATCTTACCTTTTAAATACAATTCATATGTTTCATATATATTTTTGTTTTTATATTTATATATATTATATAGATCCTCCCCACCTTCGTAATAAGCTTTTGTAAATTCTTTATTGTTAATATATTCAATATGTAATTGTTCGCAATTATTACATGTAGTTCTTAAAGGTTTCTTATTATTTTTATTTACTTCTTTAACCCAAAAGTTTTTATGATAGGGATAATATTTATTACACTTATTACACCTTTGCCATATAATTTCTCCTTCAAATTCTTTTATAAATGCATTAATACATTCTTTAGACCAGAAGTCATGTTGCTCTATTTCTTCTTCAGTTATACAATCTTTAAATTTCTCATTAAAGTTTATATCCACTTCTAAGTGTAAATAATCACATGCCTCTTTCATAGCTTTCCTTTGTTCAACAGATAACCTACCAATCTTGCTATTTCCTAATACAACCTTTAAACCATCTTTAGATATACAATATGTATTTTGTAGCCCACCAGTATTTTCTCCATAATCAATTTGAAATTCTTTTATGTATTCTCCATATCCATTCTGTTTTAATTGTGACGGTGATAAATTCTTTAATAATACTTTACTACCTATATAACTTAATGGATACCATACACCTCCTTCCTCCATTATCGGAACATTTGTTCTATTAATTACTATTTCCTTCTGCAAACTATAATAATACCTCCTATTATTTCTAGGCATAGTATGCCTGATATTATTATATTACTATTATAATACAATGTCAACTATTTTATTTATATATTTATATTTTATTTTTAATACTTATTTTAATCACAAATTCCTCTCCAAAAACCCTTCCAATTTCTCAACCTAACCTTTCATACCACCCAACATCTTTCCTCTCAACCTTGAACCAATTTTATAATAAAATACAATAGTTTTTACCTATAAAAATCACACACTTAACTTTCTCTTTATCTCTGGTCAAATCACATATAAATCAATCCTAAATCTCATACCATAATTTACTATGATTAAAATTAATCAATCCATTCTATTTCAGTTCTAATTTCACACACGCCCACATATATTTGCTATGCAATAGTAAATAACATAGGATATTTCTAACCTATTAACACTTTTAATCCTTTACCCCTCAATACACCTTTCTATTACCTTTCAATTACTCACTATTTATTAATCATAGTCATAAACATATTCATTTCATTTAAACGTACTCATACTATTATCTATTTCTTCATATCATTCATTTCTAATACCCTTTACCCATTAACATTCTTATTGCACAATAACATTTCTAACATTTCAATTGTTACTATTTAAAATTAATGTTAATTATACCTTCACATCTCACCAATTAAACTTTAACATAATTCCACTATTTACCCTTCTAATCTACTTATATATTTCGTATATATCACTAACCACACAATATATAAAAAGTATATAAACCACAAATCCAATAGAAAGGAGCAATTTAAAATGACCCAATCAGTAGCTATAGATAACGGATTTCATACAACAAAAATTTACCAACAATCCCCTATCCCTAAATCTTATTCTTTTCGCTCTAAATTTCAATCTACCACCTCCCCACTCACTTATCCTAATACTCATTCAATCACTTATAAAAATAATAATTATCTTATAGGAGATCATGCAGAAGAGATTGATATTAATCTGAATAAAAATAATTCTCTTTTACACTATCTCACAACTCTCACTGGCTTAGGTTTATTATCATCCACACTAACACAACACATACAATATAATCTTGTTGCAAATATCCCTATTAATCTTTATAACCAATCTAACAAGGAAGCATTTGAAAATTATCTACGTTCCACTACTCCTATCACTTATTCATTAAATAATAAACCCATATCCATCTCAATCCCAAATGTAGTGGTATTTCCTCAAGCACTATCGTGTATTTATGTCAACCACATTAAATCAAACCTTATAGGTATTCTTGATTGTGGAGGAATCACGATCCAAGGGTGTATATGTGAAAACAAAAATCTTATCCATTCAACCGTGTTCACTGAAAATCAAGGAATATTAATTTTATTAAATAAAATAAAGAAAGCACTCAATGCTCAATACAACATCAATATCAATGATTATGAACTAGAATCAATCCTCAAAAATGGTTTATTACAAGATAAAGAAAAATCTCTACAAATAATATCCTCTATATGCACTTCTCATATTGAACAAATAATTAAAATAATGAAGTTATCAGGCTGGAATCTTGAAAACACTGAAATCCTTTGTGTAGGAGGTGGTTCTTTATTATTAGAGCAATATCTATTAAAATTATTACCTAAATACCGTATATCCAATAATCCAGCTATGGATAATGTTCTTGGTTTGTGGGAGGTAGCTAAGAATGTATTCTAAAAAGAAATTATTTATCTTTCATAATAAAGAGGTAATTGATTATTTAGAGCAACAATCAAATCAAAGTTATTATGTTGAAAATTTAATATTAAATAATATGAATAATACTACTAATAATGATATAAACATTAATTCAAATGTATATTACTTACTCAATGAAATTAAACAGCATATCAATAAAGTATCAATAACCCCAATAAAAAATGAAGAGATAGAATTAAATAATAATGATAACTCTACATCTTCATCTATAATGAATATCTTAAATTTTAAATAAACACAAGGAGGAACCCCTATGGAAGAAATGCAAAAATTATTAAATATTATGTTTAATGTAAGTGATCATTTAGAAAATTATGATGATAAATTAACAAACACTAACCTACCCGATATCGCTAATGAATCTTATGAATTACTAACTGATTTATTTATAGAAATAACCCCATATCTAACTATTATAAAAAATGCTAAATTTAAAGAAGATTTAGAAAGTATGGTAAAAAATATTATTAAGGAGGATTAATAATGGAAGAAAAACTTACTATCGAAGGTCTTCTTATATTTACATTTAGAGGTTTATTTCTTTATTGTTTTTTGAATTTAATAACTGGAACTACATTTATTCATTGGATATTAAAATTAACTCAATAATAAATTTAAGGAGGTATATTTATGAATATATTAATAGGAACAGGTAAGGTTTTATGTCTTTGTTCAATATTTTATGGCATATTCTATTTGTTTAAAATTAAAAAACAAAGTAGGTAATTCTTATGACAAATTCAAACACAAAATCATCACGCAAAAATATAATTCTACACGAAGAAAAGGCTATTACTCACTTAGAGCAACAGCCTAATCAATCCAGGTATATAGAAAATCTTATTCTTAGTGATCTTATATCTACTGAATTCAACGATATATTTCAACATTTGAGAAAGTTAAAACAACATTTCAATAGTTTACCAGAATCTAATAATCAAAATACTACTACCATTAACTCAGATATTCAAGATTCAATCTCTAGTATTTTATCGTTAGTTTAAATCTAATCAATTAAATAAAATGACTAATTCCATCCAGAATCATCATACCACCGACACCAATAACTAACCAAATCATATTCTCACTTCCTTTCGTATCATTATTTTAACCAATTAAAAAATCATTTATTCATAAGGAGGTTATAAAGATGTTAGATAATCTCATTGGAGCTGGTAAAATCATATGTGGAGTTTTATTCATCATTTTTAGTATATCGGTTATTAGGAAAGGAAGATAAAATATGGATATTTGTATATTTGGCGAAGGCGCAGGTTTATATGATGCTTTTAGATCAGGTATTGCTCCTATTTTTGCTGATATAGCTAAAACTTTATTTTGGTGTTCTACTGTTTACGGTGCTTATTATGTAATACAGATGAGATATACAGAAGGTATAAATAGAATTAAATATGCAGCAATAGGATATATAATTTTTAGAATGGCAGATAATTTCTTAGTATTGGTTGATAGAATAGCTGACAACATGAAAGTGTAGAAGGTGATTCAAATGGATATTATATCCAATAAACTAAATGAAATAGTAACTAATTTTACCAGTAATATTCATACTTCTTTAATAGATAAATTTAATGATGCAGAATTATTTGTAATGGTTACTTTTTGGCAAAATGTTACTGATTTATTACTTTGTATATTAATGATTTATATATATTGGTGCTGTTTTTGTATCATTATGTCTAGAGAAAAAGTTTCTCTACCGCCATTTGGTGACGCAAAACCCTCTGACCAACTATTTTTTTTATTTTGTTTCTATTTCATTATTAAGTTAGTTTAAGGAGGTTATAAACAATGGAATTAACATTACCTGTACCTGTACCTGTACCTAATACCTTCCCCATACCTTTACAATTACCAAAACAAATAGAATTACCTACTTGGGACAAGTTAAAATCAATTAAATCTATAAATCTTGAATCAATTAAATCATTAATAGAAATACAAACAGAACCACAAGTTTGTCTACAAATAATTCCTCATTTTAATGTTACCAATGGCTTAAAAATAGAGAAAATATTAGATGGTATTCATTCACTTGATATTCCAATTCATCAACGCTTTAAATACCAGGACAATAAACTAATCTACACTACTAAACAAACATTCTCATATGCAATTCTACTTGAATCAACTAATATCTCTTTCTACTATACAATACCTCAATCAATCCAAGATTGGTTTATACAACGTGTATATTCAAACTGGACTAATCAAGTAACTATTATACCTGCTACTATCCCCTATTTATCTAAATTTAACAACACTAATCTTATTGAATGGCAATTAAAACCTAAATACCCAACCTACAAATCTCTACGGGACGATTATCGTGATACCCCTATACCATCTATATTATCTTGTTCAAAAGATTTATCAGATACTACTAATGATCGTATATTATTAGAATTTACTTTCTCTCCTATTCATGATTCATTTTGGAAAGAGAAAACCCTAGAGAATCAACAAAAATATAGAAAAGGTTTATTACCCGATAATATTAGAACGGGTATAGGTTGGTCTTTTGGTGATTGGGTAATGAAATTTTTTGATGGTGTATTTGAATTTTCTAATATCCTATTTGAAGTTAAACCTAAAAAGAGATCCTATTATTATTCTCACTCAACCAATGAAATGCTTGAATCTTATAATCCTAAAACTAATGAGGTTAAATATAATATGAATAAAAATAGACTAGAATCATCTTCTCGCCAAAAGATTAATCATAATGGTTTTATTGGTAAGTTAAGAATCTTATCTCAATCTGAGGACAAGGTTAAGAGAGATATATTTGCTAAAACAATGCAAGTAGCACTAAGAGAATTACATGATGATAATGAGTTTGTGGTGAGTAAGAAGAAAGTATTGAATAATGAAAAAGACAAGCATAAGAATGGTAAGAATAATGATGATAATAATAATAATGATGGTAAGAATGAAATAAAACCAATGAAAGTTAATTTCTTATTTGATAACTTTGTATATTCATCAAAAGAAATAGGTCAATTATTACAACTCCCTACTAAACAATGGCAGACAGAATATAAGATTGAGAAAGTTGATACACAAGAAATTAACCTACCGCCCGTACTTTTAAAAGGTGGTATACAACAAGGTACTGCTAAATATAAGGGACAAGTACAAACAGTATATTGGAATAATACTGATCGGGATGTTGCATGTTTACCTAAGTGCTGGTTTGGTATACAAGGATCAGGTAAAACTAAAGCACTAACTAGATATGGAGTTGAATCAGTTGAAAATGGTAGAGGTTTAATAGTATTGGATGGAATACAAGAATGTGAATTGTCAAATGAAATTAGAGATCACTTACCTGCTGATTTCCCCGAAGATAAAATTATAGAACTTAACTTCTCAGATTTAGAAAATGTAATACCTTTATCTTGGAATGAAATTAATATTAATAAACTAACTAAAGAAACAGATAGATTAAAATTCTCTAATAATCTCTCCCAAGAATTAATTAAATTTCTTGATTCTATGGTAGAAGATAATTCACAAAAGTTATCACCTAAGATGAAAAGATATTTAAGTAATGCTGGATTATTATCATTCTCAGTAAGCAATACTACTATAATGGATGTTTTAATGTGTTTGATTGAATTCGATAAACGTCATGAACTAATAGATAAGAGTGGTTTGTCACAAGATAATCGTATTGTACAATCATTATTAGAATTGGATGATAAGAATGGAGATACTAAATTAAACTTAGTACAAGGTATTATTGATAGATTAGATTTATTGCTAGGTGATTATGTATTAAGTAATTTATTCTCTACTAAAGGTACTAATAAAATAGATTTTACAAAATGGATAACCGAGGGATGTGCGGTATTCTGTAAAATGCCACAATCAGAATTAAATGATGCTACTATTAAAACTTTAACAACATTCCTTATAAGTAAGATATGGTTTGCTAAATTAATGTTAGGCAAAGATATTCACCATACGGTTGTAATTTGTGATGAAGTGCATCGTACTTCGCTTAAATTTGAGAATATCAGAGAAATGAGAAAATATGGTTTAGAATATATATTTTCAGCACATCAACCTAGTGATTTTAAGCATATATTGAATACTCTTAAATCTGCTGGATGTTCATTTACTTTACTTACAACAACAAAAGATAATGTAAAACATTTTGAGTCAGAGATAAAACCTTATACTATTGATGAGGTTTTAGATTTAAAGAAATATCATGGATTAAGTATATGTAATTATGATAAGGCATATATAGCATTTGAAATTACTTTGCCCGATATATATGGTAAAGATAGATTTATTAATAGAAGTTATTTAAGTAATAAATGTGCCGAAAAATATGGAATTAAACAAGGATAATCTTTGATATTTTTAATTATGTCGATTTTATTTTATGAATATTTTTAAATATTTATTTTATAATTTTCTTGACTTCAATAATATTCTATAGTATTATTTAATTACACCAAGCATATACTAAATTATATTACTACTATAAAGAATTGAAGGAGAGTTAAATATGAATACAAATACTACTAATAATACTATTGAGGTCAACTTTTTACCCTTATACACCCAACATCTAACCACTAATGGTAAATCAACCAATACAATAAAATCCTATACTCATGATATTGAATTATTCTTTAATCACTTTAACCTATCCCCTAGTATTGTGCAAAGAGATCAAGTAATTCGTTATAAAGATTATCTTTTGAATACTAAAAATAATGATGCTAAAACGGTTAATCGGATTCTAAGTGCTATTAAGAGTTATAATGAGTTTTTGGTATTGGATGGGTTGCAGGAGAATTTGGTTGTACTGTCTCAAGACTATAGAAAGGTTCAAAAATCATCTTCTTCTCCGGTTAAAGTATCAACACCTGAAGTATTTAAATTTCTTAATAAACTTAAAGATAATGAACCGTATAGAAATTATGCAATAGCAGTAGTGCTTGCTAATACTGGTTTAAGGATATCTGAAATATTAAATATTAAATTGAATAAACTAGTTACTTTAAAAGATGATGAATTAACTATCATAGGTAAAGGAAATAAGCAAAGACTTATTATAGTTAATCCTAAAGCAATTGGAGTTATTAAGGAGTATATTGCTAATCATAGGAGCAAATCAAAATATGCTAGTGAATCAGAATATTTATTTGTTAGCAATAAAGGTGAAAAACTTAATACTTTTACAATACAAAGAATATTTAATAAATATAGCAATAAAATTACACCACACCAATTACGTCATCGTTATGCATCAGATATATTAGAAAATAAAATATGGGATGTTCGACAATTGCAGGATCAGTTAGGCCACGCACAATTAAATACAGTTATGATATATACCCATACAAGTAAAGAAAAGATGAAAGAGAATTTGAGTGGATTTAGTATTGGGTAAATTAATGCAAAAATATTTTAATACTACGCTTGACATATATTTATATTAGTATTATAATAATGTTAAGTATAGTATTATGAGGTGATAATTATAAAAACATAAGTAAAAATTCCATTAAAAGCATAATATAAATATTAGGAAATTTAATCAATTATGAAAGAAGGATTATATGACTAAAGGTATCTACAAAATAGAAAATATATGGGATGGTAAGGTCTATATAGGCGAAAGTAATGATATTGAAACCAGATGGCAAGTACATAAAGAAGATTTAAATAATAATAAACATCATTCATATAAACTTCAGCAAGCTTGGAATAAAGATGGTGAAATTAGTTTTGTATTTGAAATAATTCAAGAAGTTAATAATTCAAATCAATTTATGTTGCAATGTTTACTATTTATATATGAAGATTTTTATATTAAACAATATAATAGTATTAATAATGGGTATAACATTGAAGATACACTAAAATTAATTTTCAATGATAAAAAACCAATTATTGATGGGCAAATAGTAACATATAAAAATAAATCTATATTAAAACAATTAATAAAAAATATAGAAAAAAATAATGGTGTGTATATTCCATCTGTAAATGTCAAAAAAGAAATTACATTAACACAAAATGATATTATAAACATAGTAAATAAATATAGAGATTATGAGTTCAAACAGGAATATGAAGAAATGAGTGAAGTATTTAAGGAAAATGGTTTAAATATTGGTAAGACATTTCGGTTATTAAGAGATATTAATATATTAGATATTCAAAATAAATGTTTAATAAATGATGAAAATATGTTTAAATCTTATAAACACACAATAGTACATAAAGAAACAAATGAAATTACAAATGAATACTATATTACATATATAACTAAGAAAGGTTTTAAATATCTCTTGCATAAAATTTTAACAGAATATAAAAATAATAATATTATGGTATTTACGCAACAATTTATTAAGGAAATTAAATCAAATAATAATAAAAAAATAATAGTATAATTAACAACAAGGAATAATTTTATTAGTTATTTTAATTTATTTAATATTATGTATATATTACTACACTTACATCTTGGGGTAGTTTTGGTTCGTGATTTTACATATGTGTGTCACCGTTTTGGTTCGTGATTTTCAATAAACATATATTTTTGGAACCATATTGGTGACACACCAACTTTTAGGCATTTCAAAATAGAAAGGAATATAAACTATGAATTATCGGGTAATACATAAGAAATATCTAGCAGAAGCATTATCATTTTTAGGATTTAACTATTATAAATTTAATGAGTTTGACCAAAACAATAAGCAGATAATTAAATATTCATTTGTTGAAACTCCAGAATTTAATAGTGCGGTAAATGATTTATTAACATTAAAACAAAAATACAGTAATTAAGATAAGGAGATATTTGTATTTTATGAATAACGATTTACAAGAAGGATTTATTAGAATACCTAATGAATGGCATGATGATCGGAATATAACTAATGAAGAATTGTCTATACTCACATTGCTCTATCGCAATTATTTACACTATCAATCAATAAGTTTATGTAGTGTTGAAATACTTTGTGATTATATGTATATTAATAGCAATACTAATAAACGTATTACAAAATCTTTTTTAGATTCGATATCATCTTTAAAGAATAAGAATTTTATAGTTGATATGTATGATTTGCATTATAATAGTATTTCTGTTGATGATATATTGAATAAGAACTATGTTTTTTATGTTGAGTTACCCCTTCCCCCAGAGAGCGCATTTTTTATTGTTAAAAATATTGATATTGATAAAATATTTAATTATCTGAAAAATTCTAATCTGGGCAAATTCAATCTTATTAGATATTTTATTGCTTGTAGACGAACATGTAGTAATGAAAGCAAACTTGGTTATTTGGCTCAAAATAAACTTAAAAAACTAGTCACCAATACTCAATCAATACAGAGGTATAATAAGATTCTTCAAGATGAATTGCATCTAATTAGATATTGTAATGATTATTTAACTAAAGATAAACATTATTATACTACTCTTGTTGGTTTATATGATGATAAGGAAAATTTTGATTTTCAAGTAAAGAATAAAGTTGATGAGTTAAAATTAATTCATATAGATAAAGTTAATTCAAATATTAAAAGGAGTGTTGCACAAAAGATTAATAATAAATCATTTGATTTTTAATTGATTATATTAAATGTATAAAATAAATATATCTTGTTTTATACATTTAATTATGGTATAATTCAATTAGGTATTTAATACATATTAACTAATTAAACAATCAAATTTAATATCCGAAATCTAATAAAATCAAGAAAGGAGGCAACATCCTTATGACCATATCCCCAACCCCTAACAATAATAAGAATTATCTAGTTAAAGACGGTAAGATTACTTATGCTGGTTGGCAATTTTTAAAACAGTTTAATAAGAATGTGAATGTAACATCAAATGATAAAAATAATTAAATATCAATAATAATACATATAGAAAGAAGGAATTATATACATATGGAAAAATCCGAAAGATATATTTTCATTGGCATAGACGAAGATTTAAAGGAAGCACAAATTACGTCATACATAAGAAGTTACACTAATTTTCTTGATAAACGATGTAAACAATTTCCAGATTCATACAAACATGTTTCAGATCAATTTGATGAAAATGGTGTTTTAGATGGAAAAGAATTTATTTGTGATAAAAAATTACTTCCTCCCACAATATTTAAAGCTCCTTCAAAGAAAAAAGAAATGACTCCTGAAGAAAAGAAGATTGCTGGAGAAAGATTAAGTAAAGCAAGAAAACCTAGAGAGAAGAAAGTTAAAGTTGAAGATTAAATCTCTATTAAATAATCAATAAAATTACCCTCAAAAATCTTTCTATTAAAAATATAATATAAATACTCATTATTTTATATATCGTTTAATCTGGAGTGGAATTTATAATAAAACATAATAGAAAATGGTTATAAAAATATAGGGGTTAGGGTTAATCTCAAAATAAATTATATTGGAGGAATTATTTATGAATAAAACTTTTAACGGCACATTAATTTATAACGAAGATGGACAGTTTGAAATACATAATGGTAATGAGATTATTAATATCACAGAAATATTAGATAATATTTTCTCATCACAGTTAAGACCATTAGTTTACATCAGAGTAATGAAAGGTGACAGTCTTTTATTTGAAGAAGATGGTGGAATTTTCATAAATACAGATAAATTTGGGATTAATTGTTTTTATATTTGCGGGTTAAACCTAGATTCATTGTTGCTAAATCATGAAAATGAACATTTAGAAATTACTATAAAAAGAGAGGAAAATTTAAAATATAATGGTAAAAAAAGTTAATAATATGAAAAATAAAGATAGAATTGATAATATAAATATTAATAATGATAGGGTAATTGATACATATATTGATGGGGATATTAAAGGGATAGTTACTGTGAAAACATATTCTTACTGTTACAAATGTTTGAAGGATATGCCCCCTTCTACAGATCCGTTTTGTTGTTGGGAATGTCAGCAGGATTATTATGCTGAACAAAGGAAAGAACTTGATGCTTGCTATCGTGAATGGATGAGAGGAGATTAAAATTATATTATCTAATAGAATTGGGGAAATAAATTATAATAGATATGGTTCTGAGATGAAAATTATTGAATATAAAGGTAGACATAATATTACTGTAGAATTTACTGGACATGGAAATACTGTTTCATCTTCCTATGAGAATTTTAAAAGAGGAGTAATTAAGAATATTTATGATAAATCTGTTTATAATATTGGTTTCATAGGAGAAGGGAAATATAAACCAACAATAAATCAAAAACATACCGCACGATATTCTGTATGGTTGGATATGTTAAGAAGATGTTTTAGTGATAAGTTTAAAAATAAATATCCTACATATAAAAATTGTACAGTATGTGATGAATGGTTAAATTTTCAAAACTTTGCTGAATGGTATGAAGATAATTTTTATGAAGTTGGCAATCAAATTATGAATATTGATAAAGATATATTATTTAAAAAAAATAAATTATATTGTCCTAATACTTGTATATTTGTCCCTCAAGAAATTAATCTTCTATTTATTAAATATGATAAATGTAGAGGTAATTTTCCAATAGGTGTTACTTTTAATAAAAAACATAATAAGTTTTATTCTTCTTGTGAATATAAAGATAATAATAAATATTTAGGATTTTATGATACACCTGAAGAAGCATTTGAGGCATATAAAAATTATAAAGAAAATCTAATTAAAGAAGTTGCAGATAAATATAAAAATATTATTCCTGATAAATTATATAATGCTATGTATAAATATCAAGTAGAAATAACAGATTAAAATAGGAGGATATCTTATTGATCAAACAGCCCTCACAAAGATATATATACAAAATAAATTCTACAAGATTAAGAAAATCGAAATGGAATTTAAATATTGATATTGAAGAAGCAGTTAATAAAAAAGAATTGGTTTCTTTAGCTGAAAGCACCGCAATTAGATTTATAGATGGCTTGAACGGAACTAATACCGAATACATATATAATCAAATAAATAGCATTAATAAACAGCTTAAACAAATTAAAAAATTACCAACTTCTATTGAGAATCGCAGGAATATTAAATCTTTATATCAAAATAAATATAATTTATTATTGGTTAAAGATTATATCTGTATAGTTGTAGATACTATGAAAGATTTTAATAGGATGAATAGCAAAAAAGGTTTTTATATAAATGGAATTAGATATAAACATTTACTAGGAACACCAGGGGGTATAAAAAAATATTCGGTAATCTATGTTAATGAAAAAATTTATGAAGATTTAGAATCAAAAATAAATAATGGCAGAGATTTAACTAAAGAATTTACACCTTCAAAATTAGAGGCATATCGATCTTTAGTTTGCTCTGCTAGTATTCCTGTTTCAAATCCTAATGGTTTACTAGTAGTTAAAGATTGTGAGACAGAATTTTTATCTAATATTATAAAAATAGACGATACTAAATCAGATTATCCAGAGATTACTTATGAAAAGGATTATCTTATAAAACTTAATGATAGTGATGGATATGGTCTTATATCACCAGAATTAAGTAAGCAATGGTTAAAAGAAATTGGTAGTGACGAAGATTATATACCTAGTGGTTACTGCCTTAGAAATTCCTTTTGCAAGGGTATGGTTTTTTGCATGGATTTTCAAGATTTTTCAGAGAATGTTGCGAAGAATTATATGGTGGAAGATGCGTGGGGGCATAGTATAGATATCCGTAAAGTAGATTTAGTCTTAACGACCTCGATGCTGAAGCTTTGGAATTCATATAATGACGTAAATCACTACCTAAGATGTTGTAAGGAAAATGGATATAGTTTTAGTATTACAAAACATATTTCAGAGACATTAGAAAATGAACGTAGTTTAAATTATCAATTCATTCAATCCCTTTATATGAATGATAAAGGGATTGAAGAATTGATAAAACCAACAGTAGATGAAATTCATGATGTTTTGGATTTAGATTATAGGAAAAGTATATTATTTCTTAAAGGTATTCACTTAGATAATATAAATTTCAATAATGAAACAAATGATTTTATTAAAGCATTAATGATTGATAAAAAAATGCTTAATGACCCTTTTGTTAAAAATAAAATACATAATATGATTAAAAAAAGAATAACCGAAGCTAAGATTGGAGTGCTAAAAACAAAATCTAATTACTCTGTAGTTTCAGGAGATCCCTTTAGTTTATGTCAAAGTATGTTTAATATGGAAGTTACGGGATTACTTAAAAAAGGTGAATTTTATTCCAAGTATTGGAATGATAAAAATACTGATAAGGTTGCCTGTTTTCGTGCGCCAATGACTTGTCATAATAATATTAGAATTCTTAATTTAAAGAATACTGAAAAGATGCAATATTGGTATAAATATATGAAAACAGTAACAATATTTAATTCTTGGGATACTACCGCTTATGCCTTAAATGGTTTGGATAAGGACGCAGACGCAGTTTACACAACAAATAATCAAACGATCCTTGACTCTATACGTGGTACGGATGCTATTTTCTGTGTTCAGAAATCAGCAAAATCTAAAGTGCCAAAAAAAGAAGATTTAATTCAATCTAATATAAATGGTTTTGGTGATGAAATAGGAATAACTACAAATCACATTACTGCTATGTTTGATGTTCTTGCTAAATTTAAAGAGGATAGTTTAGAATATAACACTGTAATGGAAAGGATAATGTGTGGTCAGAACTATCAGCAAAACGCAATAGATAAAATAAAAGGTATAGTTAGTAAATCAATGCCTAAAGAATGGTATGATTACCGTTCTAATATTGATAATGAATTTAATAAAAGTATTGTTGCTAACAAAAAACCTTATTTCTTTATCTATATATATCCTCAAAGAAAAAGGCAATATGTTAATTTTATCAAGCAAACAGAAACAACTTGTTTAATGAGATTTGGATTAACCATAGAAGAATTAATTGCTTTAGATGATAAAACAGAAGAACAAGAGAAATATCTTAAATATTATTATAATAGGATGCCAGTATCAATAAATAAATCGCTAATGAATAAAATTTGTTGGAAAGTAGAACAAGAGTTTGATAATTATAATATAAATAAACTAGAAAGTAGTTTTGACTATAAGATACTAATGTCTGATGTTCAATATTCTAAAGGTAGATATAATGCAATTAAAAAATTATATCAAGAGTATATAGAAAAAATACAGCAATATTCACAATTAAATAATTCAAAGAGAATTATTCAGGAAGATAAACAAATACATAAGCAAATATTAACGGATGATTTCAAAAAAAGAGCATATGAGTTATGTAATAATTCTAATGAATTATGTAACATAGTGCTTGATATCTGCTACAAAAATAATAATTCCAAACAGTTTGCTTGGGATATATGTGGAGATGTGATTATTGATAATTTACTAAGAAATAATAATTATAAATTTTCATACCCCGTTTTAAATCATAGTGGAGATATTGAATTTGGTGGAAATAAATTTTCTATGAAGGAATATACATTGGAGGTTATTGATGAAAATATTATTAAATGAAAAACTAATGCTTGAAAAATCATTAAATGAGGGATATATAGATAAAAAAATAACTAGTACAATAAAATTATTAGCAAAGCATTATTTTTCAATAGGGCAAAGTAAAGAACAGGTTATTAACTCAATTGAAAATTTTATGGATAAAAATTATCATAATTTTAATATTGCTGATTGGCAAAATACTATTGAGAAATCCGTAAAATATGTATCTAAATATAAAACTTTTGAATTACTTGATATTAATAATGTTGAGATTTATAAAGAAGAATTAGAAGTTATTGAAAGTATTAATAACTTGAGATTAGAAAAATTAGCATTTGTTTTACTTGTTTATTCTAAAATATATAATCAAATGAATAAAAATGATTCTAATTGGGTTAATTCAAGTTTAAGGGATATTTTTAGCGATACTAAAATGGCGGTTGGCACAAAAGAACAAGGTTTAATGATTAATAAATTAGGCGATATGGGGTTAGTAGAAGTATCAAAGAAAGTTGATTGTACTAATATAAAAGTTTTGTTTACTAAGAGTAATGGTGATATTACTATAGAGATTACTGATTTTAGAGATTTTGTATTGGAATATTTAAAATATAAAGGTGAGAATATTATTTATTGTGAAAAATGTAATATTCCCCTATCCCCTTCTAATAATAAAAATATATACTGTAAAGAATGTGCAAAAAAAGTCAAAAATGAACAAAATAAAAAATATTATCATTTAGGAAAATAGAAATACGCTGTATTGTGCTATATATGTGTATTTGTAGGGGTTAAGCAAGAGAACCTATTATGTATAGAATAGTAATATAAATATCTATCATTATATAGCATTTAGGTCGAGATGCTATCCCCTATTTTAAAATTAGTTAATTTAATTAAAAGGAGCAATATTAACTTTTGATATTAGTAAGTAAAAATCAATTCCTAGAAATGTTTTCACTAAAGATTTTTAGTAATGCACGAAACAAAGAAAAGCAATGGACTGTCACTTCAAGAAAAAAACCTAGTAGCCGTAAAAAACACTACGTAAGTGAAGAAGATTATGAAAAATATCTGTTTAAAAAGAAAAATAAAATAAATACATAAGATAAAAATATAAAACCATCCTGAAAGGAATGGAAGTTTATTGAGTGCAAGAATTTTCGTAGATACTAATATCCTAATGTCCCACTCCCCTGCCCTATTCAATACATATAACAATATCGATGATCAGATTTTAATTTGTGATGTAGTTTTATCCGAACTTGACAAACATAAATATTCATCTGATAAAAATAAACAATTTCAAGCGAGGAAAGCACATAATTTAATCAAACAAAATAAAAGTAAAATTACCTTTTGTTTAAATAATAGAGGTTTTAAATTACCTGATTCTTTTGATCCAGAAGATCCAGATAATAAGATTATCAATATATTTAGAGATTTATATTTAAAAGATAATAGTTTGCTTATGTTGAGCAATGATTTGAATGTTCAATTTAAGTGTGACTGTTTAGAATTACCTGTTGAAGAATTTGGTGAGAAAGATGATAAGGAAACCTACACTGGTTATAAGCAGTTAAGCGGAGACACAGATTTTATCAATAATCTATTTAATGATATTAAAAATGGCGTTAATACTCATAACTTTTTAACTAATGAATATTTAATTCTCTCTAATACAGATTTAAATGATACTTTTGAATATCGGTTTGATGGGAATAAATTTGCCGAATTAAGATTACCTCCTTCTAAAATTATTAAAGGTCGTAATAGTCTTCAAAGGTGTGCTTTGGATTTAATAAGCAATAAAGACATTCCGATAAAAATTATTGCAGGAGGATTTGGTACAGGCAAAAGTATCTCATCAGTTAAAGTAGGTTTATATCAAACTCTTGATAGAGATTTTTATAAAACCTTGATGTATATAAGAAATCCGATACCTGTAGATGATACTGATATTGGATTTTTACCAGGAAGTAAAGCTGAAAAAATTGCAGATTATTGTAGGCCATTTTTACAGTATATTAATGATAAAAAAGGTCAACAAAGCGTTGAAGATTTAATTAAAAATGAAAAAATTAAAATGGATGCTGTCAGTTTCCTTAAAGGCGTATCTATTGAAGATAGTTTTGTAATTATGGATGAAGCGGAAGATTTAAATTTAAAATTACTTAAAACTATTGGTAGTAGAATTGGCAGTAAATCTTGCATCGTATTTACTGGTGATTGGGAACAAAGTGAAGGTAAATATAAATATGATAATGGATTACTTAAACTTATTCAACAGAAGAAAGGCGATCCTTTAATGGGTGTTGTGGTGTTGGATGAGGTATTAAGGAGTCCAGTAAGTAAGTTGTTTAATGATTTGAAATAGGAGGTTTTATTATGAATTTTGAAAGAGAATGGGAAAGAGATTTTGGTTTATTTGAAGAAACTCAAGGTTAATGTTTAGCAGATACTCGTAAGGGATTTGACTATAAAAGGTTGCAACATTGGAAACACGTTTACAAATTACTGTGATTCGTCCTTTAGTTTGTGTGATTAGTCGATATGGGATACGTGCAGTTCTCTTGAGAGGGTTTAGGGAGAATGGAATTGTAAAATACAGAGAAATGTAGTGGCTACATTACCTCTGTATTTTAGTTTAAATATTTATATGCACCAGTAGCACAATTGGTAGTGCAATCGCCTTGTAAGCGATAGGTTACGGGATCATACCCTGTCTGGTGCTCCAAATTAAAATATTAAAAGGAGGATACCCTTTGAGTGATTACATTAAAAGGGATAATGAAACTAAATATGATTTTATAAAAAGAATCGTATATGGGAAGTTAGTTGATAAAACCATTGATGTAGATTATGAGGAGTTAAGTGAATTAATATTTGGCGAAGGAAATGCTTATAATCCTTCGGAAGTTCGCAAGAGAATGTATGGGATGAAGCATCTCATAGATGTAATTGAACAACAAAGTATTGATAGTATTCAAGATGTTGATGTTTTAGAAAGTCTAGATTTAAAGCGAATTGACTTTGAAAAGGAGAAAATAAAGTTTCAGGATCAAAGGCGTGAATACTTTAATCTTTTAAGAGAGAGTGCAAGATTTGATCATATCAAAGAACACATAGAAAAAGTTGCTTTGGATATTTCTAAGCAAAAACCTTTGGAATGGGAACCTATTTATAAAACTGGAAATTATAAAGAAGGCGTACTTTTAATTTCGGATTTTCATTTTGGGTTAGAGATTGAAAATTTCTTAAATACATATAACAAAGAAGAATTTATAAAAAGAATAAACAGATTAACTTTAAAAACTATAGAGCATGGTAAATTTCATGGTATTAAAACACTTCATGTAGTTAATCTTAATGACTTAATATCTGGATTAATCCACGTTACCGTTAGAATTGCTAATACCGAAGATGTAATTGAGCAAACTCAATTTATTGCAGAGGTTTTAGCAGAAGTGTTATGTAAGTTTGCAAATGAATTTGAAGAAGTAAAATTTTATAGTGTTTTAGATAATCATAGTAGGGTTACTCCTAATAAAAAAGAAGCAATAGATGGTGAATCTTTTGCTCGTTTTATTCCTTGGTATTTAAAACCTAGATTAAAGGATATACTTAATGTTTCAATTATAGAGAATGAATTAGATGGTGGTATTGGGGTTATGGATGTTTGTGGGCATACATGTTTCATGGTACATGGTCATGAAGATTCCGTAAAAAGTGCCACTAATGATTTAACTATGATGATTAAAAGATTTCCTGATTATGTGTTTTTAAGTCATTATCATCATAGTCAAGAAGATGAAATACATAGTTGTGAAGTAATTGTAAATTCAAGTTTGTGCGGAACCGATGATTATGCTAAGAGGTTGAGAAAGACGAGTAAACCAGCACAGAAGCTTATGATTTTCAACGAAGAAGAGGGACGGGAGTGTACTTATTCTATTCGGTTGGATAGGTAAGATATTTTTAAAAACAAAATATAATTATAAAGGAGATTTATTATGAAATTATCAAATTCTATTTATTTCGATGATCAAACTGGAGAATTTATTGCGGAAAAATTTTATATTGATGGTAATGAAGTCTGTGAAGATGATTATGAGGCAATGCTAGATGAGTTTGATGAAGTTAATAGCGAAGAAGAAGTAATGATAGATGAAAATTGTGAATGTGATTCTGAATGTTGTATGGATTGTGAATATAATACAAGTGATGAGTGTGATTGCCCTGAATGCACATTAGATAAATTTACAGAATTAATACAAGAAATAACTGGTGGATGTCCAGGGTGTATACGTGAGATATTAGCTGATTTTATGTTTGAAATTATTGATCACATAATTATAGAAGATGCGGAAGAAACTGCACCAGAATATATAAACTAGATAATTAAACATTCAACTTAGATTTTAATGTTCTCCCCTACCCTATTTAATTATGGGGTGGTTGAGAACATTTTTAATGTGGGTTGAAATGCTACAAATAATTATAGAAGGTGAGGTGAAAATGTGAAAGTAAATAGAGTTGAGCAACATCAAATTCATAAAACACATCCATTATATAAAACCATCGATGAATTTTCGTTTAAATCAAAAAATCTATATAATTATGCAAACTATATTATAAGACAAGAATTTATTAATAATGGAAAATATATAAAATATTATGATATAGATAAAGCATTACATCACTCAGAACCTTATAAAGAATTAATGTCTCAGGCAGCACAATGTACTTTACAAGTGTTAGATAGGAATTGGAAATCGTTTTTTGTAGCAATTAAAGATTGGTCAAAACATCCTGAGAAGTATTTGGGCAGACCAAAACTTCCTAAGTATAAAAAGAAGGATGGTAGGTTTCCTTGGTATTTAAAGAATAATCAAACATGGATCAGAGATGGTTATTTAGGTTTTGGACTTCGAGTGATGAATGGTTATAAGTTTAAAACTAATATTAAAGGGAGGTTAATTTCAGTAAGATTCGTTCCGAAAGGATTGATTTATATGATGGAAATTGTTTATGAAACTGAAGTGCCAGAAATAAAACCAGAATCTAAGAATGTTGTAGGTATTGATTTAGGAGTAAACAACTTTGTAACTATGGTAAATAATATTGGATTACAACCGATTATTATTAATGGCAAAGGAGTTAAATCTATTAATCAATATTACAATAAACAAAAAGCTAGAATTCAATCTGAATTAAAGATTAGGAATGATAAAGATTGGAGTAATAAATTAGATAATTTAACTCGTAAAAGAGCAAATAAAATAAAGAATTATATTCATCATGTAAGTCATTATATTATTGATTACTGTAAAGAAAACCAAATAGATACAATAGTGATTGGTTTAAATAAAACATGGAAACAAGAATGCAAAATGAATAATAAAGCAACTCAAAATTTTATATACATACCATACAATATGTTGATTAACCAATTACAATATAAATGTCAAGATAATAATGTTAATTTTATTGTAACCGAAGAAGCATATACAAGTGGGACATCATTTTTAGATAATGAGTTACCTATAAAAAATAATTATGATAAATCTAGGCGGGTTAAGAGAGGTTTATTTAAATCTAATAATGGTAGATATATAAATAGTGATGTAAATGGTGCTTTTCAAATAATGAGAAAGGTATTCCCTGATATATTATTAGAAGGGATAGAGGGTAGTCTGACCCCTATAATTATAAATGCAACGAAAGTTGTATGATTTATTATAAATTAAATATTAGTAAAAATAATATTTGAACAGAATCACGATTTGGTTCAAAGTTTATAAATATAAATTAGTTAGATATTAAATATAAAGTTTTGTGGATTATATACCACTTGATGATGAAAAATCAGGTGGTATTTGTGTGTACAAAACTATTTGTATGCTTGGGGTTAGATTTAATTCGGAGTCATGACCGAATTTCTGTGCGTCTATCCCCTATTTTATTTTTAGCACAGAAATTATAAAAGCACAGAAAGAAGGAATGGAAAATTGTTAATAACAAAAGAAGTAGAAGTTGAATTAAGAGGCGCAAATTATAAGTATTATTCAGATTTAGGTTATGATATCCCAAAAGTCAAAAATAAATATGGTAATTATACAACACCTGATAGAACAAAAATCATTGTAAAAGTTAATGATTTACAAAAAGGAAGTAATGTAAAAGTCCAAGTTTTATGTGATATTTGTAATATTAATATTTCTGATAAAGTTTATGGTGATTATATACGAAGTAAAGAAAAATCTTTAGTAGATAAAGATTGTTGTGATGATCCAAATTGTGTCAATATTAAAAGAGAAGAATGTATGTTACTAAAGTATGGTAAAAAAAGTTCTATGCAAATTGATGAATTTAAACAAAAAGTTATTGAGACAAATTTAGATAGATATGGTGTTAATAATCCTCAACAAAATGAATCTATTAAAGAAAAAACTAAACAGACAAGAATTGATAAATATGGCGTTGAACATATGTTGCAATTAGAAAAGTGCCGTGAGAAATCTAGAAATACAACTCAAGAAAGGTACGGAGTTGATAATTATACTCAAACACAAGAATATAAAGAAAAAACTAAATTAACGTGTATTGATAAATATGGTTTTGAAAATCCTTTACAATCACCCGAAATAAGAGAAAAAATTAAACAAACTAATTTAGATAGGTATGGGTTTGAATGGGCACAACAGAATCCAGACATTAAATTAAAAGGATTAACAACATTATATAAAAATAATAATCAAAAAGCTTCCAATCAACAGAAATACATATTTAATTTATTATCGGATAAACAACTATTAAGTGAATGTGAAATAAATTATCTTGTTAGTAGAATGTTTTTAGATATAGCATTCCCAGAAGAAAAGATTTATTTGGAGTATGATGGTGGCTTTCATAATGGAAAAGTTTTATGTAATCAAATGACACAAGAAGATTTCGATTTAAAAGAATTTAAAAGAAGTTGTTTTTTAAGAGATTTGGGTTGGAAAGAAATAAGAATTATTTCAATATCAGATTTGATTCCTAGTGATGATAAAATTATTGAAATGATGAATTATGCAATTAATTATATTAATTCGGGACATAGATGGATGATTTTTGATATAGATAATAAAATTGTGAAATGTTCTCAGTTTGAAGAAAAATATGATTATGGAATATTAAGAAAAATTAAAGAAAAGGATTTAAAGGAAGTTAGTTAATTTAACTTCTTTATTTTTGGATAGAAGGAGTTGAGAACAGATGCCAAAATTAACAAAAACTCAAAGACAACCTAAAATGGTGTCTGGGGATGGTTATTGCCGTATGTGTCAAAAGACACTTCCTTTAGATAAATTCTATGAAGCAACAAATCCATTTTTAGATGAAAATGGACACATGAGTATTTGTAAAGTTCATTGTAATCAAATATATAATCATTACTTTTCTATATACAGCAATATGGAAAAAGCATTGCAATTAACATGTCAAGATTTAGATGTTAGATTTAGTGTAAAAGCATTAGAGCAAGTTCAATCTCATATAGAAAAATTATTATCTAATGGTAAAACTGCTGAAGCTGTCTTCGGATATTATAAAAGTAAATTAAGTTCTCTCAGCAGGGGTAATGAGGGTATTGATAATTTTAGATTTAGAGATAGTGATATTTTAAATAATAATCCTCTACTAATAATTAATGAAAATAATTATGAATTAGATGAAAGTGATTTTGAAGTAACTCAGGATTTTATTAAATTTTGGGGTAGTAATTTTGATAAACATGAATATGAGTATTTATCTGAAAAATTAGAAGAATATTTAAATACTTATGAATGTGAAACTCCAGCAATGGAAGAATTATTAAAACAAGCTGCATTTGAAAGTTTAGAAATAAAAAATAAAAGGCAAAAAAGAGAAGATGCTTCTAAAAATCTTAAAAATATTCAAGATATATTAGGTTCTGCAAATATTAAACCAAATCAAGAATCTGGTGCGAATGCTACAGAACAAGCTACTTTAGGTTTATTAATAAAAAAATGGGAAACAGAAGAGCCAATACCTGAACCAGATGAAGAATGGAAGGATGTAGACGGAATTGGTAAGTTAATTAGAGTTTTCTTTTTAGGTCATCTTTGTAAGATTCTTGGAATTAATAATGAATATTCCAAAGAATATGAAGAAGAAATGGAAAGATTAAGAGTTAATTTACCTGATGCTGAAATAAATGAAGATTTAGAAGAAGGAATATAAATATGGGATTTTTTCAAGTTAATAGAAATAAATATTCTTCTAAATCATTGGGGTTTAAGGGCAGAAATTATAATAAATCTGGAGAGAAGTATACTAAATCAGAAAGATTAATGAATGGGGTTGCTAAATGGACTTCGTTTTATAGAGAAAATCCGCAAAAGTTTTGTAAAGATTATTTAAATATTTCTTTGCGCCCTTTTCAGGCAATTTTAATTTATATGATGTTTCATTATGTTTACATAATGTATATTGCTGCAAGGTCACAAGGTAAAACTTGGTTGACTGCGGTTTTTTGTATTTGTCGTTGCATACTGATGCCGGGGACAAAAATTGTGGTCGCAAGTGGTTCAAAAGCTCAAGCAATGAAGATTGTAACAGAAAAAATCCCTGAAATAATGGCTAATTCTCCTAATTTAAAAAGAGAAATTGAGAAAATATCAACATCAATGAATTCGGATGATCCTAATGTAGTGTTTAGAAATAGTAGTTGGATCAAGGTTGTTGCATCCAATGAAAAAGCGAGAAGTGCCAGAGCGCAAATTTGCATATATGACGAATTTCGGCTTATTGATATTAATATATTAACTAGAGTTCTGCGTAGATTTTTAGGGACTCCAAGACAACCAGGATATTTAAGAAAACCACAATATAAACATTTGCAAGAACGTAATCAAGAAATTTATTTGTCTTCAGCTTGGTTTAAATCACATTGGTCTTGGAATAGATTTCAATCATTTTTTAAGATGTTTACAAAAGGTAAAAAATATTTTCTTTGTGGACTCCCCTATCAATTATCTATCCAAGAAGGATTACTTATGAAGGAACAGGTAATTGATGAAATGCAAGAAGAGGATTTTGATTCTTTATCTTGGGGGATTGAAATGGAATGTATGTTTTTTGGAGAGTCAGAAAATGCGTATTTCAAATATGATGATTTAACAAAAAGTAGAAATTTAACAAAACCATATTTACCTATGACAGATGAAGAATATGTTCATTATAAAGGTGAAAAGAAAAAACATAAGTTTTATAAACCTAAAAGAGATGATGAAATTAGATTTTTAGGTGTTGACTGTGCTTTAATGGGGGGTCGTGCTAACGATGCAAGTGTTTTTACTTTTATTAGATGTATTCCTAATGGAGATGAATATATAAAAACTATTGAATATATTGAAGCTATTGAAGGTCAACATACAACAATTCAGGGATTAAGGTTAAAACAGATTTTTTATGATTTAGAATGCGATTATTGTGTAATGGATACGGCTGGAAATGCCATTGGAATTTATGATGAAGTTACAAAGGTAACATTTGATAACGTTAGAGGTGTTGAATATCCTGCTTGGTGTGCATTAAATGATGATAAGATGCAAGAAAGAGCATATGATAAAAATGCAGTCCCATTAATATTCTCTATTAAAGTAGCTGGAGCAAATGCTTTGCAAATTGGTCATGAAATGAATACATATACAAAAAATCAATTTGAAAAGAAAAAAATAAAATTATTATGTTCTGAAATAGAAGGTAAGGATTATTTAATAGATAATAAGGATTCTTTAAAATTAGATAATAATGAAACTGCTAGAATTATAGCTACTTATTTTCAAACAACTAGATTAATACATGAAATGATTAATTTGGAACGTGAAATTAAAGGAGGATTTATTAAATTAACAGAACCAGCAGGGCAGAGAAAGGATAGATATAGTTCTTTATCATACTGTCTTTACTATATTAAATTAAAAGAAGCGGAATTAAGAGTTGGGAAAGACGAAAGTGATGATTTGGATTTTCTTGCTCAACTTTGTTCGTTTTAAATCATTAATATAAAAATCATCAAAGAAAGGAGGTTATCTATTGCCTCGTGAAAAACCTGAAAAAAACAAAACAAAAAAAATGAAGTTAAACTTAAACGAGCAACTTACAAATGATCAGTTATATGATGTCCTTGAGTTTGCTCGTAACGTATATCAAGGTAATATAATACCTAATGTTTTTACTCCTGAATTAGTTAATGCCAGAATGAAAGACCTAAATCTAAACCCTCTTGTTGCAACTGAAACTAATATTGAAACTGCATTAAAAGATCCAAAAAACAATGAAGTACAATTAATTGGATATAGTGAATTCTTTTCTTTAACATCAATGATATACAAAAGATTATCTGGTTATATGGCACAAATGCCATCTTTTGATTATACATATACTTGTATAAACGCAATGAAGGAAGATTATAAGTCTAAAAAATATAAAAAGGATTTAAAAATATTAAATGATTTTTTAGATAAATTTGATGTTAAAAGAGAATGTAAGAAAATAATGAATCAATTATTAGAAAAAGAAACTTATTATGGAGTTTTAAGAGATGATTCAGAATCTAAATATATTTTTCAAGAACTCCCCTATTCTTATTGTAAATTAACAGGCAGAAGTGAATACTCTCTACTTTTTGATTTTAATATGCAATATTTCTTTAATCAAACTGGTGTTGATATTAATATGTTTCCTGATGCTTTTAAAGATTATTACAATAGAATAATGGATTTTAAAAATAATGGATATAACCCCGCAAATTCAATTGATAAAAGAACTGGAGAATGGATTTATTGGGTGCAAACTAGTCCAGAGGATAATATGTTTGCTTTTAAATTTAATACTGAAAATGTTACATCAATTCCTTATCTGTCCCCATTATTTTCAGACATTGTATTAGCTCCAATGATGCGTAATTTACAAAAGAATGTAAACATATTAAAAGCACAAAAAATATTAGTAGGGCTAATTCCATTATTGAAAGATTCTAAAGGTGGTAGTGTAAAAGATGCAGTAGCTATTGAACCAGGAACGTTAGGTAAATTTCTTGGTCTTTTAAAAGCAGGACTTCATGAATCGGTAAAAGTTGGCGGTGTTCCTTTTAGTGATGTTAAAGAAATTGATTTTGATACTACTAATACAAATATTTTAGATGATTATTCTAAAACAACCGCTTCAATGTCAGGTATTAATAGCAGAATGGTTTTCGCTAATGATAAAATGTCAAATTCAGAAACTCAGGCTTCTATAAATGTGGATGAATTCTTAACTTTACACGTATACCATCAATTTAATCAATTTATGGATTATCAAATTAATAAAAGAACAAAATATTTTAAATTCAAGTTCAAATTTGAGGGGTCAGAGTTTCAAGCTAATAGACAATTTAGATTAGATAATGCATTAAAATTAGCAGAAAAGGGTATTACTCTTCCTCAAAAGATTTCAGCCGCAATTGGCATGGAACCAGCAGACTTCTATCGGCATCTTGAAGAATGTCAAGCAATGGGATTTGCAGATATGCTTACTCCTTTAATAAGTGTATATCAACAAAGTGGGAAAGATGATAAAGGTGGTAGGGATAGAAAACCAGATGGTGAACTTAGTGAAGAAGGACAGGCAACTAGAGATGCAGGTAGTAATCTAGATAGAGGTGGGACGATATGATTGAACGTGAAAAGCGTTGGAAATTAAAAGGTGATGTTCCCACTGACGCAATTAAAGACAAATTTATAATTACTCAAACTTATGCAGATTCTAAAAATCCTCAAATTCGTGTGCGTAAAATTACTCGTGATAATTTTGAAGAATTTTATCATACGGTCAAATACCAACTTGATAATAAAAATGAAAGAGAAGAAATTGAACAAAGAATATCTAAGGAAAGATATGATCGTATATTTGAGGTAATTAATAAGAAACCAGTAGTTAAAGAACGTACGATTGTTGATATTAGCAATGGATTAGTTGCTGAAGTAGATAAATTTGAGGATAGTAATGTTGTAATTGAAGTTGAATTCCCTACTGTTGAAATAATGAATGAATTTGAGAATAATAAACCAGATTGGTTTGGTGATGAAATTAAATCTAATAAATCATTTAGTTATTTAATGTTTGCTAAGATTAATAATATAAATATTTCCATTTGGGATTAATTATAAAGGTGATGTTATGAATATTAATCAAAAATATATAAAATGTTTTAACCAAAAAAAATCTGCTGAATTAATTAAAGCAGGTTTTTCTTTTTTGTTTGAGAAGTCAGGGGTTTATTATCATTCAAACAATGAACAGATAATAAAGAATTTTAGTGATAATGATTTCCAAGTTTTGAATAACACTAAATATTCTTCTTATATTCCCCTTTAAAGGAGGTGAAATTAATATTTGAAAGATATAATAAACTTTAATTCAAAATTTTCTGAACTAGAAGTAATTAATCCTCTCATTACAAAATACAGAATTAATATATGTCAAGCTGATATTCCTGCAAATAAATATGTTTTTTCAAAAGAAGTAATTGAAAATATGGCTACTACTATTTGTGGGGCTGGAGTTTATTCTTATTATTTTGCAAAATACGATCAATTGGGTGGACATACTGATGATATCATAAAAATTCCACATGGTTATGCACGTACCCCTGAAACGGTGGCATATGGTTTTTCTGACCCTTATAAAATGCCTTATTGGATGGAAATTGATGGGGAAAATTGGTATTGCGCTGATGTATATATATGGACTGCACTTAATCCTGAAATAGAAGATATTTTAAATAATAGTGTAGTATGGCAAAGTATGCAAGTCGCAGTAGATGAAGAACAAGAAGGGCAATATAAGATAGTAAAAGATGCAGTATTTTTAGGATTTTGTTTATTGCAAGGGATAGACCCTGCCTATACAGGATCAACCATTACAAAGTTTTCTTTAGATGATTTTGGTTCAAAAATTGACACATTGAATTTACAACTTAATCAACTTAAACAAGAATATGAACAATTTTCAATTCAAAACCAGAATCAAAACCAATTAGATTTACAAGTAGAAAATGATTTAGAATCTGTACAATTATCAAATAATGAAGATAATTCAGATACTAAGGAAATTAATACTTTAAATATAAACAATAATAATAACCAAGAAAAGGAGGAAGGTGAAGAAGTGATTAAAGCGGCAATAGAAAAATTTAGTTTAACTGCAAGGCAAATAGATGAAATATTATCAAATGCTCTATCCGAATATAAATATGGAGAATATAATTATAGAAAATATTGGGTTAGAACATATGATGATGAATTAGTTTATGTTTGTGATTATGAAGATGATAGGACTTATTCTTTTAAATATACTATTGTGGATAATGTTGCAACAATAGATATGGAAAGTAAAGATGAAGTCATTGATGGTGGATTTATATCTGTTAATAAAAAAGAAATTATTATTGAAGAAATATCTAAAGAACAAGTTACTGCGTCTTCAAATGATAATGTTGATAATATCGCAATGCAGGAATTAAATGACAAATCAGCAGAAGATAATAAAGAACTTGCAGATGAAAATTTAGAGAATCCTGAAGAAGTTAATGCATCTGATGATAAAGACACAGTAATTATGAGTCTTAAACAGGAAATGTCTGAATTACAAGAAAAATTTTCTAAAATGGAATCTGACATGAATGTTTGCATGGCAGAAAACACTCAACTTAAAGAATTTAAAGCAAGTATAGACAAACAAAATAAAGATTTCTCAATAGAATCAACATTAAAAGAAGTAGTAAATATTCTTCCAAGTGAAGAAATTGATGTTTGTAGATTATCTGCTGAAAAATTTTCATTAGATAATATTGATATTTGGAAGAATGAAGTTAAAGCTAAAGCATTTAATTTTTCCAAAAGTATTCCTGAAAAGAAACCTTTTATCCAAGTTGCATTCCCTACTTCTGATAAACCTAAAAGTGGTACAGGACTTTGGGATTAAATAAATAATATAAAAAGGAGGTTAATAATTTGAGTACTATTACTGATGCACAAGAAACAAAAATGAATAAAATGAATAGAATCGCTCAAGATGTAAGTCTTGGTACTATTGTTCAGGGTTTACAAGTAATGAATCCAAGTGTTACATCAGGAACTATTTTAAGTAAAGTATATTTTGATCCTACCGCATCTGCTACTACTGCTAGTATAAATTACCATAAACTTTTTGCTATTGGTGACGTTACTGGCACTACCGCTTATGGATTTGGTGATCCTGCGAAACCTACAACTGGTTTAATGGGATGTTTTGGTCGTACTGCTATTGCTACTGGAACTATTACTGATACTGGATTAGATATTAGGGTAATTAATAAATTAGTTAATACTGGTGCAAATACTATTCAAGGTGCTTATATAAAAGCCAAAAATTATGCCGATGCTACAACTGGTGGTAATTTAATAGGTGCATTTATTGAAACTGTAAATGATGGAACTGTAACGGGTACAGTAATTGGATTAAAACTTGGGAAAGACAGTGGAACAATGACAGCAGATATTCAATTTACAAATGGACAGTATTTAGTTACTCTTGCTACTGAAATAACAGCAAATACTACTACTACGTCTGCTCCTGCTGGTTCTATTGGTATTACTTCTCATGCGACAGGGGTAGGGAAATTATTTGTATCCGATGGTTCTAAGTGGCAGTATGCTGCGGTAGCATAATTATTTTTGGATAAAAGGAAGGTAGTAATTTGAATATTGAATTGTTAGAAGAAAGAAAACAGCAATTAAATAATCAATTAGAACAGCAACAAAATATAATTGATCAAGCACTTGCTAATATGAACGCTATTCATGGGGCAATTCAAGAAATTGAGTATTGGATAGAACAAATTGAAAAAGTTGATATTAAAAACTAATTATAATTAAGGAGGAATATATAATATGTCATACGCCGTATTGGTACAGGATGCTGTACAAGCAATGAATATTGATGCTTTAAACCGTAGTGCTGTTTGCGCTGCCAATGTTGATAATGGTAATATTTTTTATTTAGCTACTAAATCTACTACTGCTGGTGAGGGTGAAGTTTGGACTGCCACACAGCCTGCAACTGGGAGTGGTTTATTGTGTTCGTTTAAATTGGTTGGTACTACTTATATTTCTATCGCTGATGGTAGTATTGGTACTCAAAGAGTTACTGCTTACCAACTTGAATGTGTAAGTAATTCTACTGGTGTTTGGATGGCTTATAGTCCTGAGATTGTAACTGTAACATCTGGTAGTTCGCAGTATAGAGGTCTTAATAGCGATCCTAGAAACTTTACTAATCTTGCTACTGAAATATTTGATGCTTTTAAACCACAAGTTGGCGATATTATTACAATAACTGCCGATGGCGTTGGGGATACTGCTATTGGGACGAATACTTTTGCTGTTGCTAAAGATGGTCAGTATAAGTTAGATTGGGCTGCTACAGCTAATAGTTAATCTTATCATTTTATTAATATAATATTTTATTAAATTTAAGGAGGAATAATTTAAAATGAAGATACCTACTAATGTAATCGCCTTTGCTGGCGAAAAAATAAAGATATATGAGCAATTTAAGGATTATTTCAATCATTACCATAAAAAGGGTTCATGGGATGAAACTGTTTCTTTATCAGATAAAGAAAATAAAATTAATGTTGCTGTAAAAGATGAAATTGCAAGACTTTCTAATCTTCCTACGGTAGACGGAATAGCTCCTGAAGTATTAGCTACACATCCCGCATATTCATGGGCTACCTTTGCGGTGATTGGTGCGATGGTAGATTCTATTCTCCCTGAAGCAATAATTGATTCTGTTGGTTTGTATACTAATACTCTTATAGGGGGTTATGGGGATTCATTTGCCATAGATATTAAACCTCGTGATCTATTTGTTGTTTCTAAATCGGGCAAAGGAAAGAGAACCTCTGAAGTACATAAGCAGTTTGAAGGTCAGGTTACTATTGTTCCTGAATTCCATGATATTACTGTACAAGTCGCTCTTTATAAAGTTCTTGCAGGTCAAGAGAATCTTGCCGAATTTGCAATGAAAGCCGCTAAATCTTTAGAAGCACAGATGACTATTGATGCATTTAATTGTTTTAATACTGCTATGGAAGCCTTAGATAATGCTGGCGATGATCTTCTTAGAGTTGCTGGATATTCTCAGTCTACCCTCGTTGAACTTTGTCAGAAAGTAACTGCTTGGAATGGTGGAAATAAAGCGGTTGTTGTTGGCACACAGTTAGCTTTACAAAATGTACTTCCGAATGACGCTAATTATAGATATGACCTTACTAGCGATTTTGTTAAGATAGGATATGTTAAAACTGCCTTCAATTATGATTTGATGGCACTTCCCCAAGTAGCAGATTATAAGACCCCCTTCAAATTGGCATTAGATGATAATAACATTTATATTCTTTCTCCTTCTGCTCAGAAGCTTATTAATTTAGCTATTGAAGGAGCTACAATTTCTATTACAAATGGTCTCTATGATAATGCTAATCTAACTCAGAATACTACTATGAAAAAGAGTTATGCCGTAGCTGTGGGTACTAGTGCGGTTGCGGGAATTATTACCCTAGCTTAATTATATAGTAATAAAATAAGAGGGGTTAATCCCCTCTTATTAAATTATTTATGAATAAAAGGAGTGAATTTTAAATATGGGAAGACCGAAAAAAATATCTAACTCAGAGATTAATGAGGATAAGATAAAAAATATTCCCAATCCATCAATCAATTTAGAACAGGAAAATAAACAATTACGTTCAGAACTAGATGAACTTAAACAAATGGTTTTAAATTTAACTCAAAATCAAGTAAATCAGCAATCTATACAAAATATTGCTGAATCTCAATCATTTAATACAACAATTGATGAAGACGATTCTGATATTAGACCAAATAAATATATAAAAGTTATGTCTTTAAATTTTGGCAAACTTGTTTTATCTACGGAATCAAAAGGTCAAGGTAAAGTTTTTGTATTTAATAAATTTGGAGATGTAAAAAATATTGTTTATTCTGAATTAGCAAATTTAATTCATCATCAACAGTCATTTGCTGAACAGGGTAGATTTTATGTATTTGACAAACAGGTAATTAAAAATCATGGGTTAATTGAATATTATAATAAATTTATGACTAAAGAAATGATTGATAATATTCTTAATCATAATAGAGAAGAGATTATTGCCTTATTTAATAATACCACTAAAACTCAAAGGGATATTATTGTAAATCTTTTAATTAAAAAAATAGTAGATGGTATAGATGTGGATATAACAAAGGTAGATATTATTAGCAGATTGGCAGAAGTGAATATTTATGATATTGCTAGAGATAAAATAGAATCAAAGAAAATAGAATAGTGGGTGATTAACGTATGACTACCACTAACACTACGTTTGACGAAATATATGATCTTGCATTAATTAGTTTTAAAGATTATAAACTTGACACTTTATATAATACTTCCCCATCTGATTTTACTAATGTTTTACAAGGATATTTATATAAAGCTATCCCAAAATTTACAAATTGTTTGCAAGATTTAGAAGATTTTGATTCTACAACTAAAGTGTTTAATAGTGTTTTAACTCTTACTGAAAAAGTGTTGCTTTCTGATTTCATGATAATTGAATGGATGACTCCACAAATTCTAGATATAACACAGATGGAATTACATTTGAATGATACGGATTTTAAAATTTTCAGTGAAGAAAGAAATTTAAAAGGTAAAATTGAAGTTCAAAATATTTTAATAGAACGAATTGATAAACAGTTAACAAGCTATGGATTAAAAAATGTTCCTTGGACTGATTGGGGTAATGGGGTGTTTACATAAATGGAACATAAAGAATTATTAATTAAATACTATAAAGGTTTGATTAATTCCTGTTTCAAACTAATTCCACTCTATAATGGAGAGAAATATAAATCTAAAGAAATAATTTATAATTCTGAAGAAGCTTTTAAAAATTATCAGATTTATTTAAGTAATCTTCTCGTTGAATTACATGGAAATAGTCAATTTATTTGTTCTGATACTTCTATAAAATTAATTAGTATTTTAATTGGGATGATACAAGAAATACATCAAAATGAACATCAAAAAGTTAAAAGATTAACGATGGAGTGCATTAATCTTTGTAAAAAAATTATTAAAGAAATTGAATCAGAAGAGTGAGGTGAAGGATATTGGTTTTATCATTTTATAATTCTTTGAGAACTATATCCTCTACTCCTACGGAATATTGGAAAGATAGTATGGAAGCATTGGTTGATGCAAAATTTGATAATTCTCCAACAATAAAAACAGTTACTCATAATGGCACTAGTATTGTGGTAAGAGTAGTTGGTAAATTCAATACTGAAACATTAAGTAGAAATAATGATAATTATCAAAAAATTATATTTAAAGATTCTGATTACACGGTTGATATTGGTGATTTATTTGTATTTGATAGTTTGACATGGCTTTGTACCGATGTTAGTTCAACTCCTGTTTCAAAATCATGTTCAGTCCAACTTTGTAACAACACCCTCTCCTATTACTCAACCACAACTTCTACCTTATATTCTATCCCCTGCATCATCACAGATAAACTTTTACTTAATCAAGATGAAAATAAATATATAACTACGGTTGACAATCAAGTCTATATGATTGTTTCTAATACCACAACTACAAGACAGATTAATCCAAGTGATATATTCAAAATAGGTATTTATAATTATGAAGTTGTGAGTACTCCTGATGATATAACTAAATCTGGATTATTGGTGTTTAAGTTGAAGTATAGTGAAGTTGAACAAGTGTTACCCGTATTCACCGTAGAAATTTTAAATGGTTCAACACTAACCACAGGGGTAGGAACTAATGTGCAATTAAATTGTGTTGTTAAAAATGGAACCACTCCCCTTTCTCCTACTCCTTCATTAATTTACAGTTCAAGTAGTACAAGTGTATGTACTGTTTCAAGTACGGGTCTAGTTACACCAGTTATAAATGGGAGTGCAACTATTACTGTAAAACTTGCAAGTGATTTAACTATTTTAGATACGATTGCTGTGACTGTAAGTGTAACACAAAATAATTATACTTATACTCTTTCATCTACAAGTACCCCTGATACTGAGATTAAGTTAAATCAGACAAAGACATATACTGCACAAAAATATAATAATGGCGTTGCTGTGGTTCAGACGTTTACATTTTCAGTTAGTGGGGATGCAACTGCTTATACATTGACAACTGTTGATGGTAATAATTGTACAATTAAGTGTTTAAAAAGTGGATATACTGTGGTTTTGAGTGCGACTGATATTAGTGACGTTACTAAGGTTACTACGAAAACGATTACATTGAAGAGTTTATTTTAAGGAGGTGATAGAGCAACTATGTCAGAATTAATTCAACTAGATAATTTAGATAATATTCTAACCAATATTGCTATAAAAATAGTAGATAATCTTGATTTAATGAGATGCCTCAAGTTTAATACAACAAACGCTCTATCACAATCCATAACTGAATCTGAGCGTTATGAATTAATAAATCAAGATGGTGATATTTCAAATACAAGAGTATTTTTTCAACCATTTAATAATTTAACAATAACGGAAGCACGTAGTGAATTAAGAATATATCATGCTAGTTTTAAACCTGAAAGTATTTATTTAACTAATATTCATATAGGGTTTGATATTGTTGTACATAATGATTTGTGGCGATTAGATGATGGGAAACGTAGACCAACTACTATTATAAAATTATTATTAGAATCTTTAAACGGTCAAGATGTAGGAGGGATAGGACTTTTAACTTTTGTAGATAGACCAATTTCATTAAGATATTTTAATGATTCTTTTACAGGGTATACGTTATATTTAAAAACGAGGTCAACATAATGGATAACCGTGATATTTATGATAATTATTATATCTATGATGATCCCGTTCCTTATATTTCAGAGATTTCAATGAAGTGTAGAAAAGTAATGGAAGAAGAAATAAATAAAATACAATCAAACTCTGAAATAACTGATGATATTAAATTAGAATTATTAACAATATTAAAAGATGATTACGAAAAACAAGTATTATTTATAAAACCAGTAAAAATGAAAGATTATATGCGTTTTTATACTTCTGTTAATTGTATTTCTTTAGATAAAAATAAAACCCCTGATCCTAAAATTATTAGTATGAGTTATTTAGATTTTCTTTTTTATTTAATAGATAATAATCCTAATGGTGTATATTATAGCGTTATGCTATGTGATTTATTAAATTTATGCTGTGGAGTTGCAAATGAAAATATTAAATATATAAGAGATGAAAACAATAAAGTCAATCTAATTTTAGAAGTAAAACAAGAAGACGGAAGTTTTATAACTCAAACATTAAATAAAAAAGATTTTGATAATATTAAAAATATAATATTAAGACAGAATATGCCAAACTATGACGATACTTATATTGATCCAAAAGTTGAACAAGCTTTAAAAGAAGCAGATGATTTTATTAATAGGCATAAGAAAAAGATGTGTTCTTTAGAAGATCAATTAATATGTGTTTTAATTAGTACTTCTTTAAATATGGATGAGATTCAAAATCTTACAATTAGAAAATTTACAAAAATACTCCAAAGAGTAGATTATAAACTACATTATGAAATTTATAAAACCGCTTCTATGAGTGGTTTTGTTTCATTTAAGGAAGAAATTGACCATTGGATGACTGATATTTCCAATGAAAAATATTCAAACGCCATTGTTGAATATGGTCAATTTAAAAATAAATTAGAAAATGTTACTAAATAAAAAGGAGGAGTTTTAGTGAAAAAATTTTTATGTGGTGTAGCAAAAGCTTATGCCTATGATACTAATGATAATCTTATATTTTCTTCAAAAACAATGCTAACAGATTCAATTGATATTACTACAGATAAACAGGAAATAAGAGCAGGCCAAGGGAATCAATTGCAAACTGTATATTTCCATACTTCAGCAATGAATATTGCTTTAGAAGAACAGCAATTTAATCTCTCTATGATTGCTAAAGCACTAGGTAGTTCTGTTGTTACTGGTGCAAATATATGGAAAGAAGAAACGGTTACTCTTACTGGTGGGGCAGGTTCAGTATTAGGAACCCCTATTGCTACTTCAAGTGGAACTATTTATGGTTGGGCTGAATTATCAGATGGATCAACTGAAAGATTTACTTTCTCAACTAAGGCTTTTACTCTTGTTGGGCAATCAACTGGTGATGTAATTGTAAGGTATTATGAGGCAGATGCAAATGCTAGATCAGTAAATGTTAGTGCAAATATTATACCTTCAGTTATGAGAATTGTTTTGGATGCACAATTATTCTCAGGAGAAAGTACAACAACATCTACTTTAATTGGTAACGTTTTAGTAGAAATACCTAAAGCACAATTAGATGGAAGTGTATCTTTAGAACTTAGTTCTACTGGTGTATCAAAAACTCCATTAAAAGCTATGGCTTTATCTTCTGTTGTTTCTGGTGCTAGTATTTATGCAACAATTACTGAATCTATTGATTCTTCAAATTGGTATGATTCTGTAACTATGCTTGCTATACAAGATGATACTGTTGCGCTTACTCATCCTGATACAGAAACCTTAGTTGTTTGGGCAATTCCTTCAAATGGTGATGCTCCATTTATTGCTCCTGTAGCGGATCTTTCATTTACTAGTGGGACTGTTGGAACTTGTACTGTGGGATTGCATACAGGTTTAATAACAACTGTAGCGGCAGGAACTTCAGTGATAACATGCGTAATTACAAGTAAAAATACGGTTGGAACTACTGCCAATGTTACTGTAAGCTAGTTAGTTAAATTAGCAATATAAATATCAGAGAGATTTTATGTTTCTAAATATATTATCTCTCTTTTATTTTAACAAATTATATTATCAAACCCCAATTTCATCATGTTTTGTGATGGCTGTAACCCCCATTTATAGGGGTTTTTATTTTTGTGGACTTTTAGATTTTGTTTAAGAATTTATTAGGATTTTATAGAACGAAAGGAAACACCCAATGGCAAAAAATGAAGGTAAAAAATTTGAAGATGACTTTAAACAGTCTTGTGACAAGGTAGATAATTTATTTGTGTATAGATTCAGGGATGGCACTAGCTCTTGGGGGCAAGGAGAAGATAATAAAACAAGATTCCAAGCAACAAATATATGTGATATGGAAATATTTTATCAAGGTAAATTAGTATTATTAGAATTAAAAAGTGTATTAAAAAGTTCATTGCCCTTTGGTAATATAAAAAATTCACAGTTAGAAGGACTCACTAAAGCATTTAATAAAAATGCGAACCATATGTTTATCGGGTTTCTAATAAATTTTAGAGATCATGAAGAAACATATTTTATGTCAATTGAGCAATTCAATCAGTACATAATTGAAGCAGATCGAAAGTCTATACCTATTGATTATTGCAGGGATAATTGTATTCTTGTAGAACAGAAGAAAAAGAAAGTTAGGTATGGTTATGATATAGAAAAATTTATGGATAGTTTAAATTAATAGCAACAAAACGATAATATAAAAATATGATTGACTCCCCTACTCAAATAACCTATAATTAAAACGATAATATAAAAATATAAATATAACGGAGGAATTATACATATGGCAAAGAGAACAAATAAATTGGATTTATCGGTAATTAAAAATGCTTCATCTAAACAATTTACTACAAAGACGGTTTGTATTCCAGTAGACGGTAAGGATTATTTTGTTGAAATCGATACTGTTTTCAAAACTACAAAGATTGAAAAGATGATTATGGATTTTCTCAAATCTGAGAATGTTAAGAAACTTGAGGAATTGGATGAATGTTCTAAGATTAGTTACTTCATGTTGATGATAATTTGCAATTTTACTTCTTTAGAAATTCCAAAGGATTTAGAATTTGCAGAACAACTAAATTTAATTTCTAATTTAATTGATTTGGGAATATTCGAGAAATTGATTGAACAAATTTCTGATGATGAAATTAAGAAAGTAAATGAATTTATGCAGAAGTTTAATATGAATTTAAATAAAGCATTAGAAGAATTAAATGAGAGTAAAGAAGATAATATAAATGTTGAAGATTTTGCTGTTGATAATGAAGTAGTTGATTCAAGTGGCAAATAACACAGCATCTACCCTAGCAGAACTTGAAAAACTAATTTTGGCAAAAGTGGCTTCTGCACAAAATGTAGAAGTTGCCCAAACCGTTAAAATCGAAACTCAAAAAGCAGTTGATGAGAAAATTTACAAAAGTGGAAATCCTGTTTGGTACGATAGGCGTGACCTAACAAATGGATCATTGGGAGATACTAATGAGATGAATCATGATGTAAATATAAGTGGTTCAGAAATTTCATTAAAGGTTTGGGATGAGGCCAAAAGTAAATTACCGTGGGACTTAGATTTAACTTCTGCAATGGTATACGGGTATGGGTCAAAAGACCAATGGTGGAATGAGCCACGGGACTTTCTGGAAACGGCAAGAGAGAATATGGAAAATAGCAAATCTCATGTTGATGCTATGAAGGCCGGATTAATTCGACAAGGATTAATAGTGGTTTAAACATTAATTTAATAATTGATGATTTAGAGTAGTGGATTTTTATTAATTTATTAATCCCCTGCTCTATTTATATTTACAGAGAAAATTTGTGGTCAGTGAGAATACCCACTCCTTTTATAATTATTTGACGAGATGAGATGAGATGAATATAGAAAATAGAGCCGCCTAGAAATAGGTTGAAGGCTCTATTTTGCTATGTCGCAAATTATAATTATGGAAGGATGATATTATTTTTATGAAAAATGAATTACAGGTATTTACTAATGAGCAATTTGGAGAAGTAAGAACTATTGAAATTAAAGGAGAACCTTGGTTTGTTGCAAAAGATATTGCAAGTATCCTTGACTTCAAAGATGCATGGAGTATGACAAAGGGTTTAGATGAAGATGAAAAGGATACTACTAATTGTAGTACCCTTGGTGGGAATCAAGAAATGACGGTGATTAATGAATCTGGTCTATATTCTGCAATTATAAGAAGTAGAAAACCAGAAGCTAAACAATTCAAAAAATGGGTTACATCTGAATTATTACCTTCTGTTCGTAAACATGGTGCATATATGACAGAAGAAGTCATTGAGAAAACATTGTCTGATCCTGATTTTATTATTCAATTAGCAACTCAACTTAAAGAAGAGAGAGCAAAGAGGATTGAAATAGAAAAGAAAGTTGAAGAACAAAAACCTTTAGTAGTGTTTGCTGAAACAGCATTAAAATCAAAAGATAATATTCTTATGCGTGAATTAGCAAAAGTAGTTAATGATGAAGGTATAAATATTGGACAGAATAGATTATTTAATAAGTTGAGAGAATGGAAAATGATTATGCAAAAACCTTCAACTGAACCATATCAAACAGCAATGAATTCAGGTATTTTTGTGGTCGAAGAAAGAAGTGTTGATACTCCTTATGGGACAAAACTCACAAGAACAACTAAAGTTACTCCAAAAGGGCAAATATACATAGTTGAAAAACTAAAGAAGGAATTAGCATAATTTTTATAATTATAATATAAATAAAATCAACATAACCAATGCCTATTGCTTTAGTAGGCATTTATTTGTGTTGAGATTAAACGAATATAAAGGAGTTGTTTACCATAGCTAAAATAATTAAAATAAAATACTTTACTAAAGAACGTAAAGCTAAAATAAATCCTGAAAATCAATCAAAATATAATAAATATCTCAAATCCAATATAATCAAAAATAAAGACGTAGAAGAAACTACTTTCGCTACATATTCTGCAAATTTCATGCAATTCTTAGTTTATCTATCTGAAGAATGGGATAATATCGATTTATATTCACAAGATATTTTTGATAATGCCGTAGATATTATGGAAGGTTTTATTTCATTCTGTGTTGAGACTCTCAAAAATAATAAGAAAACAGTTAATAATAAATTAGCGGCAGTTTCAACTTTTTATCTTTGGTCAATGAAACGTGGATTAATTGATAGGCATCCTTTTGATAAGAAATTAGAGAGAATGAAATATGCGAATGATGAACATATTATAAATTCATATTTTCTAACTGATGATCAGATTGAACAAATACGTGCGGGATTAAAAGATGAAAAGAAATTTGATATTATTGATAGGTTACTATTTGAAATAATGTTGGATAGTGCAAATAGGATAGGGGCAATAGAAAGACTTAAAATTAGTGATTTGGATATGGATAATTGTGTATTCACTAATATAAGGGAAAAACGAGGATATAAAGTTGAAGTCAGTATTAGTGATGAAACTTTATTACTTATTCAAGAATGGTTTGAATTAAGAAAAGAATTAGATAATCTTGAAGTAGATGCTATCTTTTTAAGTTTTTATGGGAAACAATACAATAAAATGAGTAAAGGATCTTTACAAAGAAGAATTACAAAGATAGGCACTATTATTGGGTTAGAAGATTTCCACAGTCATTGCGTAAGAAAAACATCTTTGAATGGAATTTATGAGAAAACTGGGGATCTTAGTTTAGCGGCTGAGATGGGAAATCACAAGAGTACGGAAACAACTAGAGCTTCCTATATAAAGCCAAAAAGTAAGGCAGAAGTTAGAGATAAGATCAAAGAAATGATTAATAAGAAAATGAATAGTAAGACTGAAATTAAGGAAGAAGAAAAGTTGTAGTCAATATCCCAATTGGTAATGATTTTTGGATTTACAAATCCCAATTTATAGGCATTTAACTAGCGTGAAAATATACTTGTTGTGTGACAATTAAACTCTCCAAATCTTCAATTCTCCAATCACCCCAAAAACAAATTAGGATAGTTCGTGCCTATCCTAAAAATAGAATAGAGAGTAGCTGGTCACTACTCCCTATTACGTGCTTACCTTATGTATATGAGAATTACACCATAAATACTTGCGATTGCTCCCAAAATATAAAGGGTGGTCAACCCACAGTTATAAAGTTGTTTCATAAAATCACCTCATGATTGCAGAATAAACATTGGAGAGTTTGATCCTGAATCACAACGAGTATTTAACCACGCTGTTTAATTATAGAATATTTGGAAGATGTTTACCAGAGTTTTGATTATAATCTATTTTCTATCCCCTATTTATTAATATAATATTTATCCTATTTAATTTTATTTATTTTTATAGTATAATAATCCACACTTTTACATAACCTTTAACTAATTAAACTATAAACTGTACAATTTACTTATAAAATTGTACTATTAATTAGGAGGTGTAAATAAATGGATAGAATAGATAAATTGGATAGAATAGATGATTTATATGGGATTGGTAAAAGGGATAGGATAAGTGGAGTAGATCGTAAGGATAGAAGATTTAATAGGTATGCAAGGTATGTGTTTGTTGCTTTTGTATTGAGTGGTTTATTTGGTTTGATGAGTTTGGTTAGTGGATGTAAGGATGAGGTTATAAGTAGTAATAGTGAGCAATCAAGCGAGCAAGTTATAGAGCAAAGTAATCAGACTAATAAACAAACAGAACAAAATACAACCTTAAGTTTCCCAGTTAAGATTTTTGATACCCCTGCCCTATCTTTTAATTATCCTGCAAGTTGGGAAGAAGATAGAGAAATGTTTGATCAATATACAATCACTTCACTAGCTAACTTAAAAGAAATACAAGGGAAAGAATTTACAGATAAAAGAATTGATTTAACAGTAAGTAAATTAAATATTCCTAATGTAAATACCATTGAGGGTTTTAAGAAATATTTTTATCAATATAAACTATCTAAAATTGATTATAAAATGATAGATGATGGTAGTTTTATAAATGGGAATATCTCTATTATTGAATATACTGATTATAGTTAAAGTCCGTTTTTAAGGAATAAGTTTTATATTTGGACTAATGGTAATTGTAAATTTTATGTAATAAGTATTTGTTGTGATGAATCAAACGCTGGTAATATCAAAGAGATTATTAATGTTTTTGAAAAAACATTAAAGTTTAAATAAGATTTATTATCACTATTTAGATATAATTTAAGAGTGGTTTTTAACTACTTTTAAATTATATATTAAAACAATAATATAAATATTATTTGACATTGGTGCATATACTATGATAAGATAACAATACAAACACAATCTCTTAATACATATGGTATTAAAACATATGATATAATTGTGGTATAGGAGTGTGGATGAAATTGCAGATTAAAATAATTAATAAGATAGAAGAAAGAATAACTGAATATCAAAATAAAACAGGAGCAACTAAAACTTGGATTGCCAAACAATTAGGTATCAGTAAATCAAGACTTTATCAAATTATGCAAACAGATAATATGATGATTGATGTTGCATTAAAATTTGCCATATTTTTTGATTGTAAAGTTGATGATTTATTTGATTATATTATTATAGACGAATAGTAAAATTTTTATTAAATAATCGTAAAAAAATTATTGACATTTTGTATGCTTACCTCTATACTGATAATCGTAGGGTAGTTCATAACTATCTTAACTATTATTTATATGGAGGCTTTTATAATGGAAAATCAAAGGAATTATCAACTACTAGATCAATTTGCAGAGAGGAAATGTGAGGTTTGTTTTCATTCTTTATTAGAAAGTATTGTATCAGCAACTTATGTCTATCAAAATTTTACCTATTATATTGATTCAGATAATCAAATTTATTTTCAAGATCAAACAGAAGAAGAATCTAATACTTATTTTGAACTAGATAAGGTAATTGAAATTACAAATTTATGGAATGATGATGTTTATCATGATGTTATAACTTTTAAAACCAATGAATTTGTAATTGATATTTGTTTGTTAGAAAAAGAACCTAAGTACCCTATTTGTCAAAAATGCGGTAAAGACATACTAATACCCGAAGCAGTTAATTGGCATGTTTGTGGTTATGATTGTTATGAAAATCCATATGATGGATATAGTGATGTGGTTAACGGATTATCTTTCTGTAGTGATTGTATTGCAGAATTCGTAGGTGAAATTGAAGTTCCTGAAGAACCTGATTGTTTCGGTGGTGAATACCATGAATGATTTGGTGCTATATAAATCAGAACAATTTCAAGGTATTGAGTGTGATTTTTGGAAGAATCAGAATGATGAAGTTTTAATGACAGGTCAACAATTAGGTACAATTTTAGGATATTCCGATCCAGGTAAATCTATAAGAAAACTTGCTGAAAGAAATGAATATCTTAAAAATAGTGAATTTTCAGGTAGCGTCAGAATGACTTCCCCTTCTGGAATGCAAGAAACAAGGGTTTTTACTGAAGATGGCATATATGAAGTAACAATGTTAGCAAGAACTGAAACAGCTAAGGAGTTTCGCTCTTGGGTAAGGCAAATATTAAAAGGTTTAAGAAGAAATGAATTGGAAATACTTCAAAAACAACTTGAACAAAATAAACCCAAATTAGAATTATATGAGCAAGTAATCAATTTAAAAACCAATATGACTATGCTCCAAGTTGCCAAAGTATTAAAGCTTAAAGGTCGTAATAAGTTATTCAAATTTCTTAGAGATGAAGATATATTAATGTCGAAAAGCGAACGTCATAATTTACCTAAACAACAATTTTGTGACGCAGGATATTTTTCCGTAGTGGTGAAACCTATGCTGATTAAAGGTGAAGTTGTAGATATTCCAGTTACACTTGTGAGTGCCAGAGGGGTAGACTATATATTAAAACGATGGAAAAAGAAAGTTGGCTTTGCCCAACAACAAAACCAACTAACAAATTAAAAAGCATTAATAGTATAACAGGAATAGAGGGGTTTGTAAACTTAATTAATTTCAATCCCCTCTTTACTCAAGTTTTTTCTTGACATTTAATTACAGTTAGTGGCATACTATATCTAAGGTAATACTAAAAGCGGTTTACTCATCCAACCAAAATGAGAACTTTAAAAGCGGTTTGTCTATCCAGTTAAAATAGGCACTTTAAAAGCGGTTTACTCATCCAACCAAAATGAGAACTTTAAAAGCGGTTTGTCTATCCAGTTAAAATAGGCACT
>Ga0209639_1000182_pt1 | contig 98198 bp, 77 predicted proteins | sample EPASupsiteHSE605_FD_187268 | JGI IMG/M metagenome (GOLD analysis project Ga0209639, IMG submission 187268) | Bioremediated contaminated groundwater from EPA Superfund site, New Mexico - Sample HSE6-05 (SPAdes) (version 2) | ecosystem: Environmental > Aquatic > Deep subsurface > Groundwater >...
TTATCCAAGTGTTGAAAAAGCAGGTGATGTTTATGATATTTGCAATTGTCTTCATTGTGATTCTCTTTGTCAACTTCTTAATGATGATTCATCTGAGAGAGTTCTCTCTCTCCTAATACAAAACCAAAGTGATAGTATAGATTTCTCCAAATATGAGAGATCAATTACTCAAAAGATAGAAACATATTTGAAGAATCCAAGCTTCTGTTTGGTTTCTCTTCCATCATTATGTCGCATTTTTGCTCATTCTAATCAGACTTTCTCTTTATCTTCTTTAGAACAATTCTTGATTGGATGTATGAAACATCATGGAACTGGAGCTCAGTGTATTCTAAACAAGATCAAATATCAAAAACCTTCAGACCTCTCTGAACTGAACAGATTTCTCCATATCATGTCTATTGAAGACACAAATGATATATATGATAACACCAATCATGTTCTATCATCTTTTCAAAGAGAATTTGAATCAATTAGAGCAGAAAACAAGCAATTATCTGAGAGCATTCAACAAATTGTCTCTGAGATGAATTCAAGGTTAAAAGAACAAGAAAATATCAATAGGGAGATGAAATTGGAGATCAATTCTGCAAAAGAGACAATAAGAGAGCAGAATAAAAAGATTCAAGAAAAAGATTCAACTATTGCCGAGAATATAAGGTTGTTACAAGCTAATGAAGCAACTATTAACGAGAAAAATATGCAAATTCAAGCTAAAGATGATCAATTAGCCCAAATTAGGAAAAGATATGAGTTTCCATTTCAGTCAGATCTGTTTTCAGGTATCTTTGATGGATTATCTAAGAAACTTGGTAGGAATTTAGCTGATTCTAGTGATGTTGATGTAACAGCATCTAGCATCAATCATCAATCACAAGGTCCTAAAAATGTTTTGAAGAATGATAATAGTCGCTGGGTCAACGAAACTTCCCCCAATTCATGGATTCAGTTCGATTTCAAACAAAGAAAGGTATCTATTACATCCTACTCTATGAATGATGAGCGTAGAGTCAAGTCATGGAAAGTTGAGGGATCAACAGATGGATCAACATTCGAAATCATTGATAACAAAGTAGATACTACTGATTTCCAGAACAGTAATAATAAATTTAATGATCCTAGTGCTCAAAATAACTTTCCAGTTCAACATAATAACAAGTATTACAGGTACATAAGAATCACATCTACTAGTAAGAATTGGGACAACGATGATAATTTCCATTTATACCGTGTTGAATTCTTTGGATTTGTTCAATCTGAGTAAAATCCTTTTTACTATCTAGATTTGTCAATCTTCTTGATTTAGAGACACTTATTTGTGGTTTTCTATTATTACGAGGGATCAGAACTATTTTGATGTGATTTTATTATAACTATTTCAATATTATTATTGGGGCCAGACAATCATTAATTTTTATTGATTTAAAGCAGAAAAAAAGGTGATTTGGAGCTTCTTATCCATCAGGGAGATGAAAACAACGAAACTATTTAAACATCAATAAAAACATCAAAGAGAATTTTTGTTTTGACTCAAATTTTATAAGTTTTTATCATAAAAAATCCTTTCTGGTGAAATGAAGGAAATAAATGTTTAATAAATATATTCAAGTAACCAATAGTTATTATGTAATTGTAAACAAGAAAACCAATATAAGCAGATGAGTAGTGGAAGAAAATTGGGATACATTTCGCTTCGAATTCGATGGAATCAACAAACACATTGCAGAATTTGGAACAAAAACATTTTTCATTGTATACTCACTTGTACTAAATATGTTGTTTCCGATATATTTCGCTCCTGATGCCTGTGCAATGCTGAATACACAATCGGAAAAGGTTAATACTGATATTTTATTACTAAGCCCATTGGTATTGTAAAAAAAGGTACAATCAGAGAGTGTTACAGCTTCAGTAACATATAATAATGCATCACGTGAATTAGTATTCCTCACAAAATTCATGTAATGAACTTGCATATTAAGAGAGTATCTCATCATCATTACACCCATTGACACACAGCTTTCAATATGAAGACGAGATGATACAAATTCTTTACAATTATCAAACCAAATACCAGCTCCGTGTGCATTAATTCTATTAAATGTCGAATTAACATCAGTAACTAGTAGTGGTTTTGCATTAAACCAGATAGATCCATAGCTCCCAACAGTAGATCTGGCGCAAAAAGTCACAACAAGATTGGTCACTTGCGAACCTAGACAGTCAATTTTAAACCCATGAGTTTCTGTTGCAGAACAGTCATTGATGCATGTCCGATTAATAATTGCTTCTGTGCATTTAATTCCAATATAAAAGGCGCCATATTTCATAGTTGTTGTTACTTTATCAAATCTACACATTTGCATTGCAATCCTACCAACAATATTGAAATAGATAGCGCCGCCATCAAGTTGGGATGAAATCGTGTTAAACAAACAATCTGAAAACTGGCATGATGAAGCAGGGGATTTCCTTTCGATGAAAATATCTCCATTATACTTATCTTCAGAAGATAAAATATACATATCTGGTGGGAAACCACTTAAATGAGCGAAGAACAAGCAAAAGAACATAAAAAATAGTGAATGAAGAGTTGTTTAGCAGCAAGAGTTACGATTGATTTGCTGTCCCTTGGCAATAGCCACCTTTCCGCCACCGCTGGGAGCAGCTGAGGAAGCTCCTCCAACCTTCTTCTTCATAGCTTGAGCCATTGTTGTGAACATATTTTCGACGTTGATTGATTCTTTAGCAGATGTTTCTAGGAATGGAATACCAAACTGTCTAGCAAGTGCCTCACCCTCTTCTGTTTTAACTGCACGCTTGTCGCTGAGATCAGATTTATTGCCAACAAGAAGTCTGCATACATCAGCAGAAGCATGATTGTCGATTTCGGCCATCCAGTGTTGAACAGTCTCAAACGATTCTCTATCAGTAATATCGTAAACAACGACAATACCATTGCTGCCACGATAGTATGACTTGGTGATTGTGCGGAATCTCTCCTGGCCAGCAGTATCCCAAATTTGAAGCTTGATAGACTTGTTTTCCAATTCTATTTTACGAATCTTGAAATCAACACCAATGGTGGAAATGTAATTATCACTGAACATATCTTCTGCAAAACGGAGCAATAAACAACTTTTACCAACACCAGAGTTTCCGATAATTAGAACCTTGAAAAGGTAATCACTGATATTAGAAATCAAACATACTAATCGTTCGCTGTCATTGACCAAATGCAGGATTCAAAGAAACCGTCAGACTCGAATTAACCGACGGGACCTCCGATCATTTCTCATAGAAAAAAAATAATCGTTTTAGTTTACATTTATTCAATTCGAATCGAGGGAGAATAGAGAGGGGGATCTTCCAGGTGTGTTCTCAATTTTACCTCCGTAGGGAGTGTTGAGTATATGTTCGTAAGGGACTAGACTTGATTGGTAAAACTGTTTATACATGATGGTATTTTCAAGTGTCTGTTTTAAGGACTGGTTTTGAGAATCATTCAGGTATAATATGTAGAGATAGCAATTCGATGTTAAGGCAGATCTATCGTTACCTTTGGCTATTGAAATCATCATTGGCACAAGCTCTGAGAATAGTCTTGGTGTGAGAAGGGGATAGTTAGATATGTTTCTATAAAACCTGAAAACAGATGCAACCAAATTGGATGAATCAGGGAAAAGAATGATCAAACCGATTGAAATATCAATGATTCTTGAGTTTTCCACCCTGTCGACTATATTTGGAGCATACAAAATGATTTTGCCTATGAAATCAAATGCAAATATTTCGAACATTCTAATGCTTTTCTGAACATTTCTAACAATAGCCACAGCTGTTTCGAACAAAGGGGCCAATATTTCTGCTGTTTCGGCAGAAATAACAGCTGTTAGAGCCCTCCACAAGTATTTCTTCGTTTCTGGATCATCATTTTCTATATGCTTCATTAATGCTAAAGCAGTTTGAGGCTTCTTAAAAGCCGATCCGAGAATCTGATTGCCTGAGCTCATTTGAATAATACGAAAAAGCCCAGGAAGTAAACTTTGATCCGTGTTTTTAGATATTCCATCAACCACACACAATGAAAACTCTGCTTCTTTGAGTGATTGTTGAATATCCACATATGGTGAGTTAAACAAGCAAATAGAAGAATAAAAATCAATTACACTTTCATTTGAAACGTGTTGAAGGAGTTGAAATATTAAACCACATGCTTCTCTTGACTGTTTTGGGTAATTTGAAATCGAATATGTTAACAATGAAGAAAACCTACTTAGGATAATGTCAGGTATTTGTCTCTCGGTAATAAAATTGCTTGATTCGGAAAAAAGAGTATTGCTGAACACGGAACCATCTATCAACTTAGGATTTGTTTTTGAAAACAATAGAAAGGCTTTTTTAGATTTGCTACTGTTATCATAATCAAAGCATATCCTCATAGCTTCTTGAAGACGTAATGAAAAACTGTTATTAGAACTAAAACATACAATTTGGTAAATACGTAATCGCCTTCTCCGATAACACCGATTCCACCAGGCATTTCCAACAGATCTGATAGCTTAGAGTCTTTTGAATTTAATACTTGAGCCACTTTCAGTATTATTGTTGGATCAAACCTGTTGGTCATAGTGTTATCTATCAATATGAAGAATGATCAATTACAACACTGTTAATATTTTTTACATCATATATCATTGAGCTCAGAGAAAGCCTCCATTGCTGTCTTTGAATGTTGTTGAGAGATCTTAAGTGCCCTACTGAGTTTCAATATTTCCATTTCTTGTTCTTCAAGAATAGAAAGGTTTGAGTCGAACTGACTCTGAACGGAATTGTACCTATTCATGACTTCTTCATATAATTGCCTCATTTGGTTTATCCTTCCGTTCACATCTTCTTGAGCTATCACAGCCCTTTGTTCAGACTTCTGGCACTCTTCTTTCAATGAAGAGCATAGTTTTTGGATCGACATTATCTCATAGTTGAGTGTCTGTTGAGATAATTCACTCTGATACACAATATCTCTGATATCTTTGGCTTGAATTTGGGTATTATTTAATTGTATCTTTATATCTTGTATATCGTTAACAATATTATCATGAGTTTCTTCAAGAGTTTCAGCAGTTGTACTTAATAATTCTTGTTGCTTGAATATTCTGCTCTTTGAATCAGCAATTTTTGCTTTTGTTGATTCAATCAGTGAGCAAAGAGACATTTTTAAAGAAGCAATTTGATCTTTGTACTCCATATCAACACTTTCTTTCATTTTAGTGATTCTGTTCATATTACTTTCTGCGCCTTTTAGTTGATTCCGATAGTGCTGAACACTCTTCTGTGCATTTTTAATTACAAAATGCAAAGATTGTATTTCGCTTTCTCTACTTTCAGCAACAGTCTCCAGTTCTGCTCTAATAGCAATCCTTTCATGAATATCTTTTAGTATATCAGAAATCCTCACCGAATCACTTGAGATAATATGCTGCTTTTTAAACCTGACCATATCCATAATGGACATATAATATTGCGATTTCCATATTCCAAAAGCTTTGCATTCTGCCCTATGTTTCAAAGAAGCTTTTAAAACCGAAGACGCCTGTTCAATTGAATGTTCTGTTTTAAGAATTCGCATTGTTTTCAACATAGTAAGCTTACATTTTGCCTGATATAGAGAATCCGCCATGATTTCTTTATCAAAATCAGGCGAAAAAACAGATTTATGAATGGCATCTTTTCTGGCTCTTTTCTGAATCATAGAAACTCTCCATTTCTGAAATAAAATCATTAATTTGGATTTCGAATGAACCATATCAAAAAACCTCACTTCTGGTAGATCATTTCTATTTTCTTGGATTTCCGAATATGTTTTCAAAAAACTATGAGGATAAAAGCTATTCGCATTACTATAACTATATTCACTATTATTGACCAGGGAATCGCTAAAAAATGAACCTTCTCCTGTCTCCATTCTAATGAAATAAACGGTTACCAAATAATAGTATTTAGTCTATATGTCCACCAATTTGCTAGAAGGAAGAGCACCATAAACATGAAGCGCATTTAGACAGTAAGCTACGCCGAGTTCATTTCTTAAAACGAGCACAACTTCACCTTTCATTGAATCAAGTTCTTCAGCAACAGATGCTTGATGTATCTCAGTGAGTCGACATAGTCTTCTTTTAAGCTCTGGTGCTTCTAAAAGTATTTCCGAAGGAACATAACCAATCTTTTGTCTGTCGTTCTCAATACATATCTTAGACATTTTAGATTTGGTCTTAAGAACACTGACTAATGATCCGGCTTCAACATCAATTTCTGCTTTTCCAGATGCTGTGTAACTATGTACAACAAGGGCTCCTGCACGCTCCAGTTCTTCTTCAAAAAGCTTAGATGGATCAATATATTCAGTTACATTAAATGACAAAGCAGGAGGGGTGAATGGCAATGTAATCGAATCATTTTGATGAATTGGCTTCAGGTCATTCTGTTCATAATACTTATCAAAGTCTTCATGAAGACCCATATCTTCAGTTATTTTTCTCATTTGTTCAGCAGAATTTCTCTTATCCTTTATATATAAATCCATTACACCATCCATATCCATGAATAATGACTGAAAACATAAATCAAGCTTGTTGTCTGCTTCTTCAAAAGAAGTGAGAACTCTTTCCATTGAAGATGAAAACACAAACAACTGAGTATTATAGAGGTTGTGCATATCTATATACTGCTTTTGTGACTCTATAAATTGCTCCTTTAATTCACTAAAGGCTGACTGGGCTTTTTGAACAGCATCAGAACCCTTGGAAGACTGGATTGTTGCTTGTACTTTTTTGTATTGGTCCTCAAGTTTAGAACATAAGGTTTTATATTGATTCTGTGCAGCATTTTTATTCTCTTCTGATATTCTTAGGGCTTCTTGTGATTCGCGATATTCTGATTTGATGGTTTTAAACGCCTTTTTATACTCTTTGTATATAATTTTAATACCCTTGATAAGTTTTTCTTTCAATGATGCACGAAAGCCATTTGTTCCTGGTGGTTCGGAAAAAATTAATACTAGCATTTTTTCCCATTTGTCTGTAAATGTGAGCTCAATATCTGGAATCTCTGCAGGACCTCTTATTTTAGAAAACATATTCTTTTTGATTCTCTTGTATGGCAACTCAGAAGGAATCTTTTGAATTTGAGAAATTAGGCTTTGAATAACTTCAAAAAAGCCTTCTGTATTTTTTACTAGTCCTGTCATGATTTGAAGGTTCTTCTCCATTGATTTTTCAATAACTTTGTATGAGTTAAAATAGCTAATGGTTTTATTCATAATAATAACAAAATCGCAGATTCTCCCTTTTGATGATAGTTCTTTCCATCCAACTAATTGTCAGCTGATGGCCCGTTTGTACTCACAGCAACAACATGGACAGCATCCCAAAGTACTTGCATCTTTGAGTTTAATGACTCAGAGAGAGTTGCTTGTAGAGAGTTAGTGGCTTCTATTTCTGTACAGCCAAGGAGGAGAGCATTTTCAACTTGTTGGAGTCTTCTAAGCGGATTTTGTTGGAAACAATCTAAAGGAGCGGTGAACATAAGCTCAATGAGAACCAATATCAAACGTGCCCTTTTTCTAAGTGAGTTAAATGCTGGACATGCCCAGTCACATATCCTTTGAAGACCATTATTGCCTATTGTGTCAACCATTTCTCGGCTCAGTTTCAAAGGAGGAGTAAATGGTTTTGTTACATCACCCAAAATAAACCCATAATCTATATGTAATAACCTACCATCACGTGTCACCAAAATATTATTGTCATGTCTATCACCAATCTTCAAAACATATGTCATTACACAGTATGCGGCTAATGATTCAGTAAACAAATCAATCTTCTTTTCAAGATCTCCACCATCAGCTTTAAGAAAATCGCGGATTGTTTGGTCGCCTTTAGCTATATCTAAAATTGCTTTGGAATTATCTATAAACTGGCAACAACCAAATGTAGCAGAAAATGCAAGAGTTTTATATGCCGTAATATTGAGCTGCATTGAAGAACTCTTAAAAATATGATCCATAACTTCAAAGAGCTGCAATATTAACTGATCTTGTCTCATATCATCGCCTATTTTGAATATGACTCGATATTTACCTCCATTTTCTAGTTTAAAAGTAATCATAATTGGCCTCAGTTTTGATTGAAAAACTTTGATATCACTAGGATCAATACCAACAACTACAAGCCTAGGATCTAGGGGGAGTCTTACAGGAGAAAAGTTCTGAAGCTGCGAATGAACAGGATCATCTCTCAATAATTCTCCAATTTTGTCCCTAATTTGATGAGTAGAGTTCTTGTTGTTATGATTGTTAACTAATAGATCTGTCAAACCAGATACTAGTTTCTTTTGATCATCAAGTGATGTTTTAACCTCTTCTGATGCATCATTCAATAAATTCATTATGAATGATGCAATTTCAGGACTTGTGGATATCTCAACCTGTGCAATCCAGAACACTTGAGAAGCAAATACAGGATCATTCTTCGCATGTTCAATTAATACACTTGATAAACCAATTGAATGTGGAACTTTAAGAGCCTGGATAAGTTGTGGAATGTACAGAGAAATCTCTTCTTTTGAAACATGTTTTATACACCGAACAGCAAATTCCCTAACCGCAGGTATATTGTATCTTGGAGTAAAGAACTCCAGTGCATATTCGGCTTCAATAGGTTCTCGCTTCACCAGCAATTCTGCAATCGATTTTGATTCATCTTTATTATCCCAATTAATTGATCGAAAGAGTGGCGGAAGCAATAATTGATCATTCATGCAGTGACGATAGTTATTGAATAAACAGTTCTTATAATAGGCAGGTAAATCACATAAAGGAGGGAGTTGCTTGATTTTGTTAAGGGTCTCCATAACATTGGAATCTTTCAGCAATGAAACACTTCCTCCCCCTTGTGCATGAGATAAATCATAGTAAAGCCTCTGATATGGATTCAGTGTTTTGCTGTCAGTTGAAGAGAGAATGATATTGTCGTGAACAACCATAACAGTAGGATCTTCTTCTGGGCTACATATAGTTAATGTTACAAAATGTGAAGATGATGATAATGTGGGTATCTCATTTGGGTTAAGCAATGATAAGAAAAACGACTCAGCATCTTTGGGATGAAGATTCTGACAAACATACTGAACATGTTGATCAACAAAACCAAAGGCTTTGTCTTTTCCAGTATACAGTCTTCTGATATGCCGCTGAAGCTTCGAATAATTTGAGTCATTGAAATCAACAACAAAAGGACCAATCCTTAAACGCGGAGTTCGTCTGGTAAATAATTTTATAATTGTTTCAGCAATCTTTTTAGGCTTTGAATAAAAGAATGAAGAATAAAACACAATTGAAAGAATAGAATCTGATGGAAGTTCTGAATAATAAAGAGGAAACTCAATTCCGGATTTCCATGAAAATACGTATTGCTTTCTAAGAATTTGGCACGATTCATACAAAGGTGGAAACTTCGGATAATTCATTACAAAGCACTCTGATGGAATGATTATAGGGCAGGTAATTGGTTTTCCCTTAGACATAATTGTACATTCAACCTCGCATGATAATGGGAGCTGTTCGTCAGAATCCCAATTCTCTATCAGATCGTCTGTAATTTCGACCCCCAGATATTTAAAAATATCAAAAGGAAAACTCCTATCAACATCAACAACAAATGAATCTAAATATATCCGAAAATTCTTGTTATGTGACGTAGTTTTTGATAAATTTCTTATTGCGTTCTTCATTAAAAATGTTCAATGTTTGGAACAAAACTAGGTTTCTTATTATAAAAATGGGCATTAGAAGTTTATTAGGAAGAGAGTAGCTTCTAATAGTTCATGAATAATGTCCAGTATTCTAAGTGGATTTCCTGAATCATCAGATGGGTTTATGCAATACGTTGGAGACAATGGAATTGATTGGGGTGGGGTTGGTGGATCAGGCAATGTGATGCATGGAGTAACCTCAAGGTTCATCTGATATTCTTCAGTTTGGCAATAATAGGAAGAGAAGTGTGACAGTGCAAATGTTGGAGTATTTGGTACAACAGGAGTCGAACCAGGTGTAATGAAAGTACCACTGCCAATATAGGCAGTTTGAAGATGATTAATGTGACAATTTGAAACATTGGTAAGTGCAGTGTTTTTAACCATAAACAAATAAGTTGTTCCATGATTGTTGTAAAAGATTGAGTCAATAATCTGAATATATGATCTATCATTGAATATCACTCCACCTGAGGTAGTACCTTGATTGACAACAAAGTTATTCATTTTGAATTGCCTTTCGAAGACATTGTTTTGCCCACCATATGAATAACAATTAATAACTCCTCCTGTATTAAAATAATTCCCAACATAATTACAAAAACTTGATTGGATCTTTGGAGGAGATTGGATATATAGTAGGGAAGAATCCCCGTAATTCTGTGTAGAATTCATAGAGATGATTTGTACTTTAGTGGATTGGATATAAAAGGCTCCTTTTCCTTGCACACTATATGATGGACTTCGGAATATTGAAACAAATTCCATTTTTGAATTATAAATGTTGGGAGCATTATGAAACAAAAAATTACCATAATTTGGATTTGTTGTGTTACACTGAAAAATGCATACATTCCAAATTGATAGGTTAGAGTATGAGTTTAAATATATAGATCCAAGACTATTTGACCTGCAATTATAAAACAGAGAATGTGAAATGTAGAACTCCATTATCTGCATATTGGATGTTGAAAAATAAATGCATGAGGATTTAGAGGAGGAATACATATCTTCGAAAACGCTGTTTATAACATTCACCTGGTATTCTGGAATCTCAATTAATTTGCTATTTAGTCCATCAATGGTTCTGTTAATTCTATTAAACGAATCAACTAACTGAATGTTATCAGTATAGACACTGGAAACAGAATGAACTAAGATTAGAAACAATACTATTCCCCACATTTCAATAATGAACTGTAACAATCTATCATTGATTGAAAACCCAGTCTAACTATCATAAATTTGATAACATTTTTCAATGTTTTGATAACATTAAATGGAATATACCCTTATTTATGGTTCGGAGGACAATGAATATTGAAAGAACATGAGATATTTGATGAGTGAACAGAAAATTAAAAGAGATAAATGTAAATGATTCAAACATTAATTTGTCAGCAGTACAGTCTTAGAAATTATAGAGCATGTTTATTTCTTAAACATCTTGGCGAAAAGCCCATCTTGGGTCTTTTGAGCTTCCTTTTCAGCATCTTGAATTTGTTTCTTGAGTGAGAGGAACGAGGCATCATTCTTTGTGAGTTCTAAACCGCGGGTAACATCTTTCTTGGCATCTTCAAACTTACCAAGTTTGATCTCAGCTTCGGCCTTCTTGAACAAAGCTTTGGTATTATCCTTCTCAGTTTCAAGTGCTTGACTTGAATGTGATAAAACTTCACCCCAATGGCCTAATTTAGAATGTGCAACAGCAACGTTGTTATTCAATCTAACACGGAAAGAGTCAAACTGTTCTCCATGTTTCTCATGAATAACGTGAATACCATCATGGTAATACTGTATGGCAAGATTCATATCGCCTGATTTGAAAGCATTACCACCAAGCTCGTTGAGCTTAGTTACTTCAGTAAGTGCTTCTTCGTTGGTCATCTCCTTGTGGATGCCGAGGAGTTCAATTTCGAAAACCAAAGTAGCACCTCCTGGGATTTTTGGTGGTGAACCGCTCTTTCCATATCCCATTTCAGATGATATGGTAAAAACGGAAAGTTCTCCAACTTTCATTGTAGCAACACCAACGGACCAACCTTCAATGACTCCTTGCCCGATTGTGAACTCGAATGGCTCATTGCGATCTCTGGAGCTATCAAATTTCTCACCATTGGACTCAAGTGTACCAACATAATGAACATATACTTTATCACCGGTTTTAGCTTGCTCGCCAGTACCCTCGCGCTTAACAACCTTACTTAACTTGTTTGGAACAATAACAACCCTATCTTCAGACATGAGTCAAAGTGAAATGACCATTTATAACATGTTCGACCAGTTATTTTATTATACCTGGATAATCACAGGGTGAGGAGAGTAGAAAGAATGTAGATATGCAAAGAGCGATTTCCTAACAATGAAGTCCTTTTTGTTGGTTCAGAGAGCCTTTTTGGGTATCTTATAACTACTATTCCAGACCCACCTGCGCCTCCATTTTTATTGTTAGCGCCGCCTCCACCTCCACCAGTGTTGGGCGTTCCTGCCTGCCCAAATTGCCCAGCTGGTGTTTGGGATCCATCACCCCAACCTCCTTGTCCACCGCCACCTTTCCCTGTAAGTGCTGGCGACCCAGCTTCTCCACCTCCACTTCCACCACCAGCGAACCAGCTTTGGTTACCAATGATGTGTCCAACATTCCCAAACATTCTTTGAAAGCTATAAACTCGACTATTAATCTCTATTTGACATAATCCATCACCTCCATCTCCTGGCTTATTAACAGATCCACCACTTTGAGATGCATTTTGTCCTGGAAAACCTGCTCCTCCACCTCCACCTCCTTCACCAAATCCATGACCATTACCACCACGATTACCATATCCTCCAGATTGATGACTTGGCTGAAGAGCTTCGCCTCCTGGCCTTGTGTCAGGTCCACCGCCACCACCAGACCCGCCATTTCCACCATTTCCAAGGCTTCCTTTAGCATCACTGCCTCCATAGCCTCCTCCTAAAGCAGAAATACTACCAAATTTAGAATCATAACCGTTCTCATGAATATTTCCTCCTTTTCCAACAATAACTGTTAGGGATGACGCTTCAATTGGATAGTTGTTTCGGAAGACCAGACCTCCAGCACCTCCACCACCAGGATCGCTGTCTCCAGCTGCAGAATTACCCCCTCCACCGCCACCAGCAACAACTAATACATCAACACTTGAGATATAACCATTCCTTAAAAACTGATGTGTTCCAACAGATGAAAACACATGAACAACATAATCTTCGCCTTCATCGTTGATAATATAAGTTTGGTTTCCTTGGTTGAAAACCTGGATCAAAAATAACAGAGAAAACATTTAATCTTTTACAGATAGTTTAACAACATGCTCTCTCTTTGTTGGCAATGTTCAAATTTGGGGTATTCCCAAAGAGGGGCTTTTCTTCTTGATCCGACAGTGTGGCTGCCACAGCATGAAACATTTCATCTATTCCTTCACCATTTTGTGCGGATGTATAAAATGTTCTGCATTCATGAAGCCTGGCCCATTCTTCTATTGCCTCACGGCTAATCACTGGGGATAAGTCGATTTTGTTAGCGCAAAGAAACATTGGAGATTTGTTATCAAGTTCAACTCTGATTTTTTTATACCAGAAATCAATTGAATGAAAAGAATCAACACTGGAAATGTCAAAAACAAGAATCAACAAAGATGAGTTCCGAGTATAAAGCTGAATCAAACTCCTAAACTTTTCCTGTCCGGCAGTATCCCAAATACCAAGAGCTACATCTTTATCTTTGTGTTTCAAAGTGATCTGAACGTTTGAAACACCAACAGTTGGAGTTGTATTTCCCGTATATATATCTGTTGTTAACCGACTAACTATGCTAGTCTTTCCTACATTGGCATCGCCTATCAATGGAACTTTAAAAGGAGTCTGACCCAGGTTAGACTGAAAACTCATGGATTTTACATTGTAACGGTAACTTTATCAAACATGATTATTTAATCGTACAATCAGTATTGTTAAGATTATATGGATAAAACTTTGTCATATACGATATCCTTTGTGATCAGAAAAAGCATTTTAGTTATGTCGGCTCCTCTTCTAATTTTTGTAAATCCTAACTCTGGTGGTGGTCTAGCCCCATTATTTGTAGAGCAGGCGCAGAGAAGAGAGAATGTCCACTTTGTTAGGCTGCCTGATGATGCTGCAGTATTTGCTGAAACTTTCTGTGATCTCCTCAGAAACCCAGATTTGCGTATTGTTGCTGCCGGGGGGGATGGAACTGTTAATTGGACAATTTCATTATTGTCACAAGTTTTCCCACATGATTTTTCTGGGAGGAAACCCCCACTTGCAGTCTGTCCATTTGGCACAGGGAATGATCTGAGTCGCGCTCTAGGATGGGGCGGAGGGATGACAGAATATGATATTCAAAATACTCATGAGTTTTTACAACGAGTTGCCGAAGTTGAGGCCTATCAGGATGTTGATATATGGGATGTTGAGGTATGCAGAACTGATGTGAATGAAAAGCATAGTTCCCAAATGATTAACTACTTTTCAATCGGCGTAGATGCTGCGATGGCGAACGACTTTGAATGGTGCAGGAAGAATTGCTCCTGTTTGTTTTGCTGTCAGTGTATATCAAAAGCACTGTATTTGCCAGTTGGCACATGGAATTTTTTTGGAAATACTACACTTGATGAGTATCTCACTGCCGAGTTAGAAGATTCAAGCCAAGAGGGTGCTGTGCTGATACGCAACCTACCTGTTGAACCATATGATAGGACTTTTGTAGTTCAGGCTATTCCATCCATATACGGTGGACGTGATTTATGGCAAGTAGATATTCCTAGATCAATGAATGACAAGAAACTTGAAATTACGCTTCAAGGAGGGAGCTTTTTATTAGGACTTACTCATATTGGGATTTATGTTGGCAGACCAATTGGTCAAGCTACAAGAATAAGAGCATTCACATCACAGCCGTGCTATTATCAAATAGATGGCGAGGGGAGAGTTGCTAATGGCCCTACATCATTTACAATCAATAGAGTTGGTTCATATCCACTTTTGTTTTCACAATAAATGTGTTTTTATTTTACTCTTGCTGTGTTGGTTGAAGATCATATGCATCATCAAAAAATATTATTCCATCAAGAATTATCTGATCACCATCAGCTTTGAGTTGATAAGGCTCATGTTCAACTATTTTTGGCGGGAAAATGAAGTCTTTCCAGTTTTGTATTATTCCATTATTATATAGATTTCGGTATTTTTTGTCTTTCCTTCGAAGTGCTCTGAGTTTAGAAACTTCAATCTGAGTTAAGCCAATAGACACACAGTACATTTGTTGAAGTAAGAAAAATGTTAAAGTTACAGAAATCACAGATAATGCAAAAGCAGATGATGATAGAATTGGTTCCTTATCAACACACATCATTATCACCCTGAAGATTCTGTCCGATTTAGTTAGATTGTTTCGCTGTCTCATTGGATAGGATTTAACAAAAATCCTAAGTGATTGTATATACCCATATGAGTAGTAAGCAGATGCTTGAATGGTAAAGAACAAAAACAGTAAGAAAAACCTGTGAGTCCTTTCCCCTACAGCAGACAATACCCATGGACAGTAATGATCATATTTTCTGTGTGTTAGTTATCCTAAAATCGCCAAAAATTCGGCAAAATACATACGCTACTCTTCTCTTAGAGTACCTACAATACCTCGATCTTGGAACGACTGGAATGTGATCTGTTGGACAAAATCCTGGCAAGTAAAGGGCATTATCATGTGGATAAAGTTTAAGATAAGATAGAACATTCTTAGGGGTAATATATCCTGGATCAATGAACATAAAAATGATAAAAACAACCCAAGGCCACGGCAAAACAAAAATGGAGTAGAATTTGTGGAAAGAAACATTCTTATATATAGTTCCGAGCTTAGGATATACCGAATACAAATAAACAAATGCAAAGAATGTATATATCAAATAAAAGAAGACGGCAATAAAATACTTACAAGGACCATTTGGCCCTAAGCATCCATCATTTTCTCTTTCATCATCTTTCTTTTTAAGAGAGCACCCCAGCAATCTTCTGAAGAACCCCGGTATTTTCACATTAATGACCCGATATATCGATCCAATAACACCATTTCGATGAAAATTGTTGTTGCCACATATCATTATATATGTAAAGAAAAGAAAAACAACAAAATAGCAAGCAAGAAAAATTGCGAAACCTTCCATAAAACTAATAGACAATTTAGTTACTGCGAGAGAGACTCTTCGCAAACAATAAGCTGCTGAACGAGAGGATAATAGACAATCTGTTCCTGTGATTTCAAGATTTCCCTTATTCTGTCATCTGTCTCCTGTGGTGAAATTTCTTGGTCGCTTGTAAGGAATCCATATATTTTGATGAATGTATCCATGCCAAGTCCATCTTCTAAGAAAATCCTTAGTGCTTCCACTCTATAGTTAAGAGAATCATCATTATTAACCGAGTCTAATTTGAGTTCTTTTCCTTCAAAAATGAAAGTTCCAAGCTGTGTTTCCGATGATTGTTCTTCTTCTGCTTCGTTATCACTTGGAGGATGATCAAAAATATTCTTGGCAATTGCAGCAAGAGATATTAAATCATCTTGTTCATCAAAATCGGAATAAGAATCAGAGAACTCAACAACAATCGATGCAGGTTCTTCTGACTTCTTTTCTTGTTCAACAACAATTTCTGTAACTGGATTATCATGTTTGGGCTCTTCTGGCAATACATCGGGTACCTCAACGATTTCGTTTCCAATTTGAATGACATTTTGATCTCCGTTCTGTCTTTGTTTCTTCAGATCCTCTCTCCTCTTTTTGATCATTTCACGAAGGCTTATTACTTCATTTTCTCTTGTTTGAACCTTCCCTGGTTTTGAGGTTCTCTCTTGGGATTTTGGTTTCAATTCAGGTTCACTAACATTGGATGAATCGCTTTCAGTATCTGGCTGCTCAACAGGAGAAGGTGTTTTTCTTTTCTTTTCGATAATAGAGGGAACTTTTCTCTCAGCAGGTTTCTTTGGTGCTGATACAGGAACAGGAACAACCTTTTGTTGTGCTTTGAATGGAGCTTCAAGTTGATCAAATTTTTTCTTTCTTTGAGCTTCTTCTTGCTGGAGTTGTTTCATGCGATTTTTCCTTTCTTGTTCTTTCTCTTTTTGCTTTTCAAGTAATTCTTGTCTTTTTTGTGCTTCTTGTTCTTCTTTTCTCTTCTTTTCTTCTTCCCTCTGCTTTTTAAGCTCAAGTTGAACTTGGCGTTCAGCAAGAACAGCAGCATTTTTCTGAACAAGAATATCATCTTTCGGGTTGATTTTGGGAGTTGGTGGCTTCACAATTTTTTCTTGAGGAGCAACATGTGGTTGTGGATTTGGCTTTTTTCTTATGGCCAGTTTCTCAACAATTCTAACGTTTGGTTTTGGAATTGGATTATCTATAGGTTTTTTAGCTACTCGAATATTATCAGGTTTTGGTTGAGGTTCCAGTTTCTTAATAGCATTATCAGGTTTTGCTTTGTTTTCAGGTTCTTCCATTATTGGTGCTAATTCATTTGGACTGATGTTACTTGGTGTCTCAAGACCTTTGCATCCGTGGAATACTGTATGACTAAACTCGATTTTTTGCATTGTTGCTCCTAATAAGTGATCAATTCTTGCTCTTACGAATTCAAGATTTAATATTTGATTTATACTAGGCCTTTTGGCTGCATTCTTGTTCAAAAGCATATCAACCAGATTCCTGAGGTTGGGGCTATAATAGTATGGTATTGGAGAATGCTTGGCTCTTAATATCTTCATAATTAAACCATTCATACAATTTGAGTCAAATGCATGGTTAAGAGTGCAAATCTCATACAAAACACAGCCAAGGCTCCAAATATCACTCTTTGCATTATAAGACTTTCCTTGGCAAATCTCAGGAGACAAATAGTATGGAGTACCAATAGCTGTCTTCGAAAACTGAGATGTGTGATCCAAAACTTTAGCGATTCCAAAATCTCCCATCTTAATCATCCCGCTTTTCATCAAGAATATATTTTGACATTTAATATCCCTGTGCAGAATTTTTCGATCGTGAATATGCTTCAAAGCAAGACATATCTGAACAAACCAGTCTAAAATTTGTTCTTCTTTAAAGTGAACCCCTTTAGCTTTTTGAATTTGTTCAAATAAATCTCCATTATCAGCATAATCCATTACAATATGAAGGGTATTTTTCATCATAAAAGACCCTTTATATCCAATGATATTTGGATGATGCAAAGAAGATAGAATCTTTGTTTCTTTTCTTGCATCTCTTTGTTCTTGTGGAGATAAATTACCAAGTGCGATTTCTTTTATAACTACATAACTATCTGTTGCAATTTCTTTGCATAAAACAGCCCTTCCGTAAGCTCCTTCCCCAATAACACGTTGAATTTGAAACTTTTCCATTAAAAAAAATTATAAACCGACCCTTTATTCTGTTTTAACTTTTTTGTTGGAAGGAGGGCTATAAGAAGCCTTAATCATATACAAAGCTGAAGTAAATGTCAAGAAGAAAAACCCTGATATAGAAGAATATGCAAGAGCATACGATAACTGAAGTGCTTGGTTGAAAAAAAGGGCTTTTTTGAGGAAGCCTATAGAATCTGGTTTCACAAAACCAGATAAAACAGAAAATGTAACAAAAATGACTATAAAAATAAGAGATATGTAAAAAACTAAAACTGGAGCCAGAATCGAAACAATAAACCCGAAATCAAATGCTGGTTGTACTTTTATATCTTGAACAAAACATATATCCTCCATTATATGAACCACAAGAATTAAAACGAAGAGCAATACTTTTGATACCGTATCCAAGCCCCGTTTCGATTCTTTTAATATAAAAATCCAAAGGAACAGTGATGCAAATGAAAACACGGGAAGAATCCAAAACCATCCCGAAGAATAATTAACTAAAGAAGAGAAAAAATGCATATAATAAAAATGAAGCTTTCGAAAAAAAGATTAATGATTAAAATCTAAAATAAGTAGAGCTTTTAAGGAATTAAAAATTTTATGGAATCAAAATGGAATAAAACTAGTTTTATAATTGTTCAAAATCGATTTAAGTAGTTGATCTAAAACTAATAATGGCAGAAAACAAAGAAAAGATTTGAATAATTCATTATCTAAGAATTTATTCATTATTCTTATCACAGGGTTTGATTTAGAAGAAACAAGTTGAAATTATTATAAAATTAGCTGATTGTGGAGTTTAAATCAATAGACATCAAAAAGATTTAATCTCAAACCAGCCAAACAATCATTTAAAAATGATGAATAATAATCCAAGATTTATGAAAACGATCACTTTTGTATGTATCAGCCTCGTAATAGAAAGATGAATAGGTAATATTTTTCCAAAATAGACTCACCATCTTCAGAGAAAGGGAAATATCGGAGGAAAATCCCTAATCAAACAAATACCCAAAACAATTTAGACAATTTTTAATTCAACTATGTGAGTAAACAAGGAATAGAGTACACCAGATACCCACCTATCATGATCAAACGAAGGGAATGACAGTGGTTCTATAAATGATTTTTCAACCACTTTCTCAACTCCCCAAACCTAGTACCATGAGGAGTGTCAACTTTCAAAAAATAGTTTTTCAATAATCAAACATTAAATAACAAACATGAGGTATTAATTTCCAAATACTTGAACTATTTCCTTACAGTTGAATAAATCATGTACATTGAATCTGCCCAAATAAAACAAGCAAACCAAGAATCCCAACAAAATAAACCATGGGATTTGCTAATACTTTCTAAGTAAATACCTCACAATCAGCCATATTTTGAAAACAGAAATTATAAAGAGACACCCTCTCATGCTCTGCTATTCATAGTTAAAATATAATCAGAATAAAACCAATGTATTCATATGAAAATTGAATTAGAATAAAATACTTTTTGATTCCTCGAATCATTTGAATACAAGCAACTTTTTAATCGAGTTGATATTATGATTCAAAGAATATTTTCACTTGGGATTTTCATAATTACAAATACTTATATGATTTGGGACCTCTTCTTATACTATTCCTTCATATCAGATATTATAAATTATTTTGCAAATTCTAGAAATTCATTTTTTTTAATAGCTTATCGAATATGGCGATTATTGGAGATACCAAAGGAAGATTTGTTTTCACTATTTTTTTCCATGCAATTCATGAGCAAAAGACTAGAAATTTCAAGTTTGAGAAACGAAATACCCAAACAAAGTGATAATACAAAAAGGATGACTTCGATTCTTAGTGTTATTACTGAGTTATTATTTCTGATTCTATGCAATTTTGGAATACTTTACCAAGGAAAGCAACCATTATCACAATATAAACCTATAACAAAGTTTTTATTAACTCCCAGAAATTCCCCAATGATGCCTCTATTGTGGCAGAATAATACTGTAATACTTTGGGGTATTGGTGTAGGATGTGAAAGTGAAAGTATAGATCTTGGAAGGTCTTATTACAATAATAACATCAATATTTCCAATTGTTTCTTCTCAAGAACATTAATATCATCTGGAAACGGTGGGATAGCATTTATTAGTGGTGGGTCTTTCTCAATGAACATCCAATACTCAATGTTTTATAGTTGTTCTTGTAGTGGGGATGGAGGGGCAATACATTTCTCTTCTTCCAATTCATGTCTCAAATCGATATGTGCTAATACTTGCTCTGGTGATTACTATCAATTTGCTTATCTGAGAGCTTCTCATGTGAATCAAGGGGAGTATCTATCAATATCAAATTGCTCTCATACTCCAGCTGGATATGTTTCAATTTATTTATTCACAGGCAATCAGAGAGTTGACAATACAAACAGTTCAATGAACAAAGATATTCAGGTTTCTGGGATACATATCTCTTCACCATCCTTATTCACAAGCATTTACTGCACTTTCTCTAACAATAATGTATCCAAATTCAATTGCATTTACTTCTATTCTGAGTTAGGGACCATAACTATGTCATTTGCTAACATTGTTCATAATAACAGTCCATCTAGATTTGGAATTGTTTTTGTAAATGGAGTTGGATCGAAACATATGATTTATTGTATTTTCCACAAAAATCACGACTATCTATTCTGTGAATATGGAGGTTCTCTTGAGGTGTCTCATTCTATAATAGATCATTCATCCTCATCATACTTCATATCAACTACAGTTTTAATAGATATAAATAATTCATTTACTTATAGAGTGACTTATCATATTCAATTCTTCAATTCTCTTCATTGTAACACTGATATTCCAGAAAGAACCCAAGGACAACCTCAAGATGTTTATCGATCTCATATTCCATGGATTATGTATTCAGTTGTTTTGTTATTATTTATTACTCTACTTGTGTATTTGTATTTCTATAGGAGGATAGCTAACAATCTCTTGGCGAGAAACCTTCTTGAAAGTAGTTTGCAATGTGATTTTGGTTGAGATATAATTTTGTATTAAACTTATTATTCTGTGAATTTTTAAGATCTCTTGAGCTTCTCATTCTTTTATTATTCTTTCATTGTGTATTTATTTTCAACAACACAGTTTTTTCACTCAAAAAAATGGAATTTAATCCATAATATTATTTGTTATGAGATACTGTGTAAATGAATATACACTCGCATAAAAAATTATATATTTTTTATTTCCTTCCTATTTTTTTAAGTCTTTTAGTTTTTTTTGGCAGGAATTCGACAGGATATCAATGGCACATCTGTCTCGTTCCATTGATGGTGACATGTCATTAATTGACTGCTTCAGAAATATTAATACAAAAAATAATCAAGATTGAGGAGCATCAGAAATGCTCAGAAAAAGATTATAAGTCATGTAAATTTTGTATCTGGCAAATTTAGTCAGAATGGTATTCAAAATCCAACACTTTTGTTAGAATTTGTAAAGTAAATTTTGTGTAAAATTTGAGTGACTGGACAAATTTTGGTGCAACATTTTTATAAAGGATAGTATGACAACTATAGGCGTTTTACTTACAGACTATGATACTCAGTTCGAGCACGCGCAGGAAGTATTTAGGACCATAGCCGATGGGATATACAACCCACCGGGAACCAAACCCACATTTCGAGATTTGGGGTGTGCTTTCGGTGGCATTACTCCAACACCATCTTCTGAAGGCGGAGGCGGATGGAATCTGTATGGAAACATCATGATAATGTGTGGTTATGATATGCGTGGGCTTATCGTTGACCAGGCCCTAGCAGATAGGACCTTCTTTGGACCGTTCCGCTGAAATACTAAACTAAATATTCTGTGAATTTTTAAGATCTCTTGAGTTTCTCATTCTTTTATTATTCTTTCATTGTGTATTCATTTTCTTCAACACAGTTTTTTCACTCAACAAAATGGAATTTAATCCATAATATAATTTGTTATGAGATAAAGTCACCCTTTTTACTGTGTAAAAACTTTATTTCGATTTTTCTCAAGGTTGGAATAGAATTAAGATAAAATGATTACCATCCATTATAAATAACTGTCTATATTTATTGTTTTCCTCGTCAGCACAATACATAAATGCCTGAAAATGCTTACAATTGCTCACAATTATTTTCTTGTTGAGGCTTCCTAGGAGGGTAGAAACAATTTCACATAACAAGAATATTACCAAAGCATCTTCATATTTTGTTCAAACATTTACTCGTACTATGGAATAAAACTCTAAATGAATTCGATAATGTCTTGTTGTCAATATTTGTATGTTTTTAATACTTGAAAAAGTATGAAAAGATAAGAACATTGATTAAACAGTTCTCCAAGATATTTTTGGAACTCAAAAAAAAAAACAAATTGAAAGATATGAGACCAATGTGTTTTCTCTGTTATGGTGTTTTGCACAAAAAAACAGGATTTGATGATCATCATTCATAAAAACTTGATCTTGTATCCAAAATCCTTTCATTAATCCTATACATATACATATTGAAGGTCTGGTTTTCTAGAATTTGCACAAATAAAGGCCAACAAGCTTTTAAATCACTCTTGTTTTAATTCTTTTTTCATAATATTTGATCATTTGGAATGTTTAAGAGAAGCATTACCGATTGATGATTTGTTAATATGATAACAATATAGTTCACTGTTGGAGTATTCTCAGGGTATTAATCCATCCTTATTCATTAATCTATATGAAACAAGATATACAGATGTTTCAATATCACATAAAAATCTTGATAATTTTCCAAGGGGGATGAATCAAAACGGTGTTTAATAATTGATGGGAAATAAATCAATTTGCCAAAAGGAAGAATCGCATAAGATGAAGAAGCTTTTTATACTAAATATTGTCATATTATTTGAATAATTATCCACTGAACAAGATATATCTGGTATCAGATAGGGAAAATTTGCAGTTTTTTCACCATCTATATCGACACTAATACAATATATCAATTTTTCATTAATGTAATTAATGGAGTTTTTCAATATGTTAGAATAAGGAGAACCTTATAAGAAATATCTTAATCCATAGATCAAACACTGATTGATGATCTCCTATCTCATGTATTATGAAATATGGATTTGGTTTGTTCTGAGGAAAGCCCTTGTCAATTAATGCACTCTCCTCACAAATCAAACATATTCCAACCATTGGATCTCTTCATATTCAAAATATTAAATAATAGTTCCAATGTGATGGTTTTTTCTGAAGAATTTATTTTTACCCTATCATGCCGTTGTCTGAAACCAAATATTTATTAGAATAATCATTGAACTGCAATATAATTATTAAAATTGAAAATTTCTCTCTTCAATAATATTTATTTGCTCTTTTCATCAAGTTTTTCTAAATATCTTACTTTTTTAAAGGAGATAGAACCTGTTTCTCTCATATATTGGTTAAGATTCTTGTTCCAAATCCTCAGTTGATTATTGTACTCTCAAATAAATCTCAGCCAAATTGAAAATCATTTGTATCACAATTGGAGATATGATAAATGAATGAAAGAGTATATAATATTGATTTCCCGCTTAATAACCATTTGAATAGAGCAATTAATTTCATCAAATGTTCTTGGGAGAGTCTCAAAATGAGTTACTTTGACTGTTTCTTTCACAGTTTTGATTGGAGTTTCTTTTACAGTATTCTTAGGAGTTGCTTTCAGTGTATTAATTGGAGATTCTTTAACAGTATTGATTTGAGTTTCTTTTACAGTATTCTTAGGAGTTGCTTTCAGTGTATTAATTGGAGATTCTTTAACAGTATTGATTTGAGTTTCTTTTACAGTATTCTTAGAAGTTGCCTTAAGAGTATAATTTGGAGTCACTTTGGTAGTATTGATTGGAGTTATTTTCATAGAATTAACTGGAGATTCTATAACTGTAGTAGTAGGAGTTTCATTAACTGTATTGATTAGAGATTTCATAACTGTTTTCACCGGTGTTTTTTCGAATAGTTTCATATCTGTATTACAATAAAGTGAATTGAAGAATTGTATTTGATAAGTATTCTCATTTCTAAATGAATTATTTGTTGTTGATACAATGTAGAAACCACCAGAGAATGATGATAGCAAATGATCTATGAAAGAATGAGATACCTCAAGATAACCCTCATATCCATAGAAAAGGTAGTTTTGGTTATTATGGTATATACAATATATCATCTTTGTAGATTCTGTTTCATCATAAAGAATGACTCCACTTCCTAAGGGACTGTTGTTATGAATAATATTAGCATATGACATTGTTATTGTTCCAAAGGTAGAATAGAAAGATATGCAACAATTATGAGATACCTTATTGTTTGAGAAAGTGCAGTATGAGCTTGTTGATAAGTACGGAGATCCAATTCCGATCCCTGAAATAAACCTTGCACAATTCATTGAACTGTTACTGTTTTCTACTCTCTGATATCCAGAACTTAACAAAAATGAATAACTCCCATGAGTTGTATGAGAGCATGATGATATTGATAGATAATCCCCTTGATTCACTTGAGAAGCTCTCAGATAAGCAAAATGATAGTTGTTTGAAGTCCCACAAGAGCATCTATTTACACAAATCCTTTTTAAAAATGAATTATCAGAATCATAGTATATTGCACCTCCATCAGATGTACAGAAGCAGTTATAGAACATTACATTTTCAATATTCATTTGAAAAAAACCACCTTCAACAAGTATCACCCCTCCATCTCCAGAACATGATAAAGATCTTGAAAAGGAACAGTGAGAAATTAGTATATTAACATTTAAAAAAGACCTTCCTTGAGATATATTTTCACTTTCACATCCAGTACCAGAACCCCTTATTATACATATTGAATTCATACATATGGGAGAGAAAACACCCAAAGACATGGGTATTTGAACAAAATCATTTTGATGTGGCTCTGCAAATTTGTGGCAATAACTCATCATTAGAGATAGGATGATAGATATTATTGTTTTTTTTAGGTGAATATATGAAAAAGATGGATTTGTTTTAATCGATAAAGAGTTATTGCTTTTGTATCGAAATAACCTAAGTGGTTTAATTAAGATATAATTTTTCATTAGAATGAAAACATAACACAGAATGAAATAAAGAATGATGTTGAGACAATTCCAATTATTCATAATTTGACATTGATCTGGTATTAGAATGGACATTTTTGTTACAAAATGGAGAATTAAGCTAAAGAATTCATTCAAATCATTCATTGTTCCGTATGTTTTTTCGATATAACCATCCATAAAACCAAATAAATTGTTAATATTATCTTTTTTGTTTTCCTTTAATGCTGATTCCAAAAAGAACATATCAATTATGCTTCAAAAAGTCAGAAATCAAAAAATTCCCTCAATTTCTAATCTTTTGATTGACAAACAGATTCTAATAAATTGATAAAAACATGGTTATCAAATCGAGACCATGGTAGGTTAAGGAGATAGCATCCATGTAATTGTAGTTGAAGATTTACCAATAATGCTGAAGAATCAAAATTTTTTTAAGCTTGTTTACTATTTCTCAAGCTGAAAAGTAAAAAGAGAAATACATATCTCGTGGAATTAAGAAAATAATAAAGATTTGGCTTTTTCAATCAATTATATCTTTAAAATCCTCCAAAATTTTTAATTTAAGCTCTTATTAAGCCCAAGAATTCTGGAAGAAGAGATGATAAAACAAAGAATGAAAAATAAATTAATTTTCGATTTTTTGCAACTCCTATTTGAAAGAAGATCATAGAGAAATTTGCATCAAATGCTAATATTATTGAATAAATTTTTCTGAAGGTGTTTTCCAAATAAAAAATGTTCGCTAATATACATGTATTTAGTAGAGAAATGATAGAAGAGAACTCTTGAAAAAATGAGATTCTATAATACAAATAGCAGTCATAAATAATTCCTGTGTTTTTGATCTGTCATTGCGTATCAAATTGTTTTGTCAGAAGATTTTATTCTTTGTATATCTTTACTTCTGATTGCTCTGTGTGTAAGAATATCAAAAGTGTGAATTCATAAAGCGATAGAATATGGTAGTACGAATATAGCTCTACTTATTGAGGATTATAATCATTATTCTTTTTTTCGAAAACTTCAAGCATTTTCATTTCTCTTAAAGTGACCTACCTTACCATGTAAATCTTGATGATTTTATAATTAATTGGATTGCATTTTTTTCCAGAATGCGAATTCATTAAGAGTTCAATCTTCACCAGAATATGTTGCAAAAGAATCTCTACCTAATTATAAAGGATACACGTTTCTATCTGGTTTCAAAATCAACCAAATTGGAAAATACTTAATTTTCGAAAGTCCATAAATCTTTGTTAATCAGAGTAATAGGGATGTCAAAATGACCCCATTTATCAATTTAATTAATTTTTAGGGTCATATTGTTTGGGTTTTTGGGGTCAAAGAAGTTAAGAAAATATTGAAGAGAATTCGATTATATAAATAACAGTATATTTTGAGAAGGTATTAAAGTTTTTTAATGTTTATTTGGGGGTCAAATTCAGAATAAAAAAAATCGTTTTGGGGTCATGTTCTTATAAGTTCAGAATTTTTGGGGTCTTGGGGGTCAAAGCTCTTAATAAGAAATGTCAAGTAATCGTTTTTAAGGAACAATTCTGAAGAAAACGATAATGTAAAAAAGATAGATCCAAAAAGTATGTATTTCTCCGTGATTATTGGATTTCAAAGATAAAAAATATTACTAAAAATTGTTGTATTTTAATGGTGAGTGGGGAGAGCATTCCAAAAAATCATCCGAAAAATATTTTTTGTTATGTCAGAATCTTGACCCCAATTTTTTAAAAAATGTCCCCCAAATTGATTTTTTATACCCCAATTAACATCCCTACAGAGAAATATTTTGATTTTAACAATTTTTCAACAATGATTAATGTATTTCAAGATATCTTTCGAATTAAACAATTCCATGATAGAGAAAAATTCATTTCTTTTGGAATCATACCATCACTTGGTAATAATACTAAAAAATTTTCTTAAAAACATTAGACTAACAAACGGGTTTGTATTTATTAACCAAGTATCTCATGTCCTACATAGTTTCCTTCGGAAAACAAAAAGTTACTTTTCAAAGTTGTTTTATTAGATGAATTAAAATATCCAGTTTATTTATTGTGTAAAGTTCATGTAAAATGTAAACAAAATTTCGGTTATTCAGAAAAGAGTAATGACAACAATCTTTAAATGGGTAGTTAACCAAATCTCATCTGTTTCCAATAGTGCAGCCGAAACATTGTTGCAAAACATAATAAAAAGGTTTTTAGAGGATCCAATTCCTGATGATGCCCTTTCATTGCAACTATTTCAAGACTGGACACTCAAATTGCAGATTAAAAAAGTTTTTCTAAGTGTATCATTGGTTAATCCATATGTTCCATTTTTACATTTTAATTCAATATATATATCATCAATAAAATTTGATGGGTCCTATAACCTTTCAAATTTACGGGCAGTCCTTGAGAGAATTGTAATTGACATAGATGCAAAAGCTCCGGAGAATGTGGGGACGCCTGATGCAAATTTAACAGAGTCAATTTCACAACTGAAAGAGCAGCTTCCAATTGAAAACAAGAACAAATCATTCTCTGATTGGATTGTTGATTCTGTTAAAAATGTTAATATCAATCTAGTACACTTTACCACAATTGTAAGGATGTGTATGGAAGATGAGAATCCTCTATCAATAATCGCAGAAAAGATGGAACTTAATTATTCTCATGAAGGTGAAATTTCTGTGAAATGTTTGCTAAGTAGTTTGTCTTTGCTTATTGGTTTAAAGAGAAATCAAAAAAAAATTGTTGCTATCAATAATGTTCATTTTGAAATGAGCAAAACATTAGTCTCATTATCAATTGAGAGCTTGTCTATTAAGATTGATGAAAAAATATCGGAAACAATCGCTTCTCTAATTAAAATTATTCCTCAAGGGAGAAAAAAACCTCAAAGAATTCAAAAAGAATCTGATTTTTCCATGAATATTACTTTATCTTTGAAAAATTTGAATATTGAGACTTCAAATGGAATAATATTGTCTGTATCTGAACTAAGCATTATTTCGAATTTGGATAATATCGATATTTCTATTAAATCAATTAACTTGTTGCATAATGATATTAAAATATTATCTTTTGATAATATGAAGGATTCTTTCCATCTATCTTTAACAAATCCTTCAAAAGGTAAGGATTTGAACTCATTTACGGATTTTCCTGAGGAAATATCTGGAATAGTCCAATATATGAGTTGTTTAAAAGTTAAAAAATCAATGAATGGGAGAATCGAGCTCCCATCAATTATTGTAGAAATTACCGAAAAATTCATTTATAGTATGATCGAAATTCTTAAATGGGGAACATATTTTCAATTCCAAAATGAATCCGAAATAGTTACTCCCAACAAATCTACTTCTTTGGTCATGTCTGTTATTCTTCCAAGTTTTTCATTGCTATATCGTGAATCGAAAATTATGATTAGAAATATAGAGTGTATTCTATTTAGTTTTAATTCAAATATTCAAGCAATATCACATATTTTTTCCAGAATATCTGATATTGCTATTCAATTAAATATTCAAAATCAAATCATATCAAGTTTTCATAGTATGGGAAGCGAATCAAATGCTCTTTCTTTTTTGATTTCATCGATAAAAGGACTCGGAAAAGATGATGAAATGAGATTATCTGTAATTTTGTCTAATTTAATATTCCGATATCCAATTGATTTCAATATTTTAGAGTTTATAGCTCCAATAACCCAGAATATTCCCAAAGGAAATGGAAATGGAGGAGCTCCAAAGTCAATATCTACTCAGAATACCATTTTTAATGTTAGATCAAAAATTACTGGATTATACTTTGATTATTGTACTGTTAATATTCCCTCAAGAGTATTTCTTGAAATCCCTCAAATGGAACTCTCTACTCATTTTACTGTGCCACAAATTACATTTAGCTCAAACTTAGATGGGAAAATTTGTTTATACATCACTAATCAAAGGAAAAGTTACAATTACCATCAATTTGGATCAAATTCTTTGCCATACTCTGAAATGTGTTTGGCACCTATTGTATCTATAGTATTCTCAAAGTATAAGGTTGATTATTCACATCATAAATTGAAGTCTTCTTCCGGATCCTTGGTTATTGAAGGCGGTTTTTGTTTCGATTCATTGAAGCTCCTATTATCTCTTGTTGGACATATTCAATATGGCTTAGATCTACCAGAAAATATCAGGCCAAAAACCAGGAAATTTGATATTCCCAATCAGTTAATGGAAATGGAAAACCAGATATCCCAAACACTAAAACAATCATTAAGAATTGATGAAATTTCCATCGAAAAAGGTATGAGTAGGCCTAAATCGGTTCCTGTTTTCGAATCTTTTGAAGAACTTTCAAATTCTCATTCTCAGAGTATACTTGAGAGTAGTGTGTTCGATTTTGCTAGTTTGAGTGAACCTGTTTTTCACAGTTTTGATGATCTTTCAGTCGCATCAGAATCGCTTGAAATCCGAAATGTTTTTGTTTCAATAAAACTATTTGCAGGCAGAGATCTCGATTCTCTTTATGATCTTTCTCCTCTTGCTTCATTGCCAATCATCGATTCAAAAGATATCGAATGTGATGATTTCGAAATTATAAATCTGAGGGACGAATCGAAATTCATTGAAATCCGAGCTTCGATTGATGCTAAACTTGATATATTTGAAGATCCACTTTTACCAATGAAGGTTATGTTGAATATCCCAGATTTTTCAATACTAGATTTTATTCCAATGTCACAATCCAAGATCATTTTTGGTATTGATGAATCCAAACCAATTTTATTACAAATTGACCTTCATTCAGCCACAACTAATCGTACAGAGATATCTGTGTATGGAAAGTTACCAAGCATGGCTTCATTTATTACTCAAGAACAGATCAATTTTTTCATTGAATTTGCATCAATTGAAATGCCAGTATTTCCTGCTGATTTAGTAGTAGACGAACCTTTGGCTTTTCAAGTTTTTGAACTACAGAGTACAAAAATGCGCGTATATGCCCATTTCCGATATTGGTTGGATGTTCATATTGATGATGTTATTCTTGATATTCCATCATGTCGAGTCTATGCATGTAAAGGAGGAGATGGTTTAGTCGGTTCTCTTGCAGAGTTTTACATTTCAGCAATGAGCCGCCCAGGCGCTGCAGCTTTTGTTTCAGGTTTGCCTGTTATTAAGAACATAAGAAGAATTACTTCAGCATTCCATGACTTATTCACCTTTGATACTAAGAAGTATGGATTCGCTATAGGCTTGGGGAGATCATTTTCTGCTCTATTACAAGTAGTTGCAATGGAAACACTCAATGCTGGTGCAAATGCTTCGACTATCGCAGAAAGATTTTTGGAAATAGCACTATCGACACTCAATGGAAGTCAAGAGAAACAGAACCCCATGGCAACTTTGGTTGTAAATAGCTCAAGCAAGATTCCTTCAATCTTGATCACCCCTGGAATTATGAGCTTTTCACTCATCAAAAAGATGCTGAAGTCCATGAGAGACAAAATCGACCCCCAGTACCTCAAAGTATCGAAATACAAAAAATAAAGCGGTTGTTTATTATAAAAATGAAGCCCACAGAGATGATAGACAAAGCAGTGAATGCAATTATTCGCCCTCCTCGTAGAAATTACGATATTAACTCGTTGCCATTGTATCTTGATGCTCATGACGAAAATACATATATTCGCCATCCTCTTAATTTTACCAACACACGTAAACAAAAATTGATCGGGTCTATGTATGTAGACAGTAGGTTTGACTTGATGAGCGGTGGACCATGTGTCGTTTTTTTGCATGGTAACGCATCATCACAGCAAGAAGGTCAGTATTTAGTTCCGAATTTTTGCCCCAAAGGAGTTGCTGTGTATCTTTTTGATTTTGCTGGGTGTGGGCAGAGTGATGGGGAGTATATATCCCTCGGCTATTATGAAAAAATTGATGTTGAGTTACTGCTTGATTTTCTAGTCATGTCATTTAACCTAGGCCCCTTCATACTATGGGGAAGATCTATGGGTGCCTCAACATCATTAATGATTCGGCACACTCGTCTTGCGGGAATTATTGTCGATTCCGCTTATACATCTATTAAGGATATGTGCGCAGCTATTGCGAAAAGTCTTGATCTTCCATCTCTTCTTGTTCCTGCTGTTGTTTGGTTCTTAAAACACAATGTACTTAATAAAGCAGGGTTCGATATGTCAAAAGTTTCTCCTCTTGATTCTGCTTCTGAAGAAGGAAATGTTCCTTTGCTTCATGGGCATGCCACAGACGATGAATTCATCCCGATAGATCAAGCTAGAACCATTTTTTCTGCTTATTCCAATCGCGACAAGCAGTTTTATAACCTTACTGGCGGTCATAATGGTAAGAGAGACAGCCAATGGATAAAGGCATGCTGTCTGTTTGCATTCGAAAAGCTTGGAGTAATTGTGCAAAATTTCGAACCATCTTCGTTCTATGGACTTAAAGCTTCCAATCACCACTTCGAGTCTTATGAAGAGTTAGTTAGAGTTGCACAGGGACGATAGTCATTATATGGATAAATACACTGAGTTTGGCATTCCTTTCCTCAAGAAAGATGTGAAAATAAATCAAACTTCTAAACGAGTATATGCCCAAAAGGGAGTAGTGATTGAGATTAGCAAGTATAATTGGATGACAGATGGTCCTGTCAAAAGACTTGAAGAAGGACTTCCATTAATATCAGAATCTTCATTGTCGAAAAATTCTTATAAGTTGGCGAAAAAGACATTAGAAGAACCTGAGGAAGAATCAAACGATTTATCTGATACCTCAAGATCGAATTTCAAAAGCTATGAAAGAACGAATCCAGCTAAAATAAACAAGAGAAAAACTATTCCAAAAACTGGTATAGTACCAGCCCCTCAATCTGAAGATATTATTGATGGAATAGGGAAATTATCCTTAAGATCTGTTTCCAGAAGAGGCGATAGTACTTACACTAACAATCCGTTTTCCCCCATATCAAGAAGAGATCGAATTGTACCCCCGCCAGCAAAGAAGGACACAACAAGAAATGTTAAGTCTCAGCTGAATCGGATTTTGGACAGTGACGCATATGTGTATGACCTCGATGAAGAGTCTTTGTTCTCTCTTGACAATTTTTACGAGCCGAACACACCACATGATCAGAATTCAGGATCAATAACATCATATAGTAGTTATTACCAAGAGCCACATGAGTCCTTGATGATAGATCCTCATAAAAATGATATAATATGGACATCAGATAAGGTTCCATTCACAATAGAAGAATTGAGGATGCTTGAAGACTGGCATACGCAATGCAGAGAGAATAGAGAGATCATTAACAAGAAAAACATGGAACATCTCATTGAGAGGGAAAAACTAATGCACAAAACATTTAATTCCAAGAAAGCTTTTTTGAAACAACTTGAATTAGCTGATAAACTCACAAAAAGAATAATCAACCTAGGTCCTGGAGTTGGCGAAAACCGGAAAGAGTTTAGCTGGAAAAAGGCCGCTATAGAAGCTAATAGTGATATATCATCATTAACATATCGAAAAAAGATCTGGAAAAGATTTTCTGAATATGTTTCTATTATTGGATTTATCACTCATGATTCAGAAGAAAAGTTTGTATTCATGCTTAGAGACTTTTTGCTGAATGGGAGACCTGTGGACGAAAAACTATTTAAGGATCTCATTTCAACACTTGAATTCCAAGATTTTATTCGGCTTAAACTGATGGTAATGGTTGAGTTTCTCCGAAGATTGATAGGAGTATCAGTAGAGAATTGCATTGAATATATTAGATCAAAAAAAATGCCAACTGATATTTATGAGATGGCACCAAGTGAGATTGAAAGAATACTATCAAAGAAAAAACAAAAAGTTTAAAAAATATCATCATATGTTAAATCGGAAAACTTGACTGGGGATTCAGAAACTGGTTTGATCCTGAGGATATTATACTCACTCATGTTAATATCCCTTTTTGATTTAGGAATAGGGGTTCTTGATGTTAGTGTTCCTTGATTCATCTTTGTTTTTGAGGAAGTTTTCTTTTGTTTCCATATTTTATCAACTTCGTGATTATCAACGACAAAATTCTTCAGTTTCTCCAACCTTCGGCTGAGTAACTCAATTTCCGATTTTTTAGAGTGCTCAAACTCTTCAAGCTTACGAGTATTCACCCTTTTTTGTAAATCTATTTCATTTTTTTGTTTTTCTTTCAGCATTATCAGTGATTCCTGATAATCAGCTTCCATTTGTTTTTTCATTAATTCAGATTCTGTCTTCTCTAAATCATTAGCTTTGGTTTCCACAATGTTCATTTCGTCAAATCTTCTAGAATTCCGAAGTTTAAATGCCTTAAGCCTTAAAATCCGAAGCTCTGATGATGTTCTATTGTATCTTCTCAACTTTTCCATTGATGACCATTGTTTAGCCATCTCTTCTCTTTCTCTTTTATGCTTACACTGTAATGCCATCATTTGACTTTTCAAATATTCAATAAGTTCCCTTTTTTGTTTCTCGATCTCTTCATTTGCTCTATCTAGCTTTACTTGAGCTTCTTCAACTCTCAACTTATGTTCTTTCATTATTTGCCTTATTATTCCTTTTTTCGACGCATTTTCATACTGATTCATCAGCTTTTCTATTGCTATATCAACCAATTGCGATTGTTTATCCATATTACTTTCCAAGAACACTTCTTTATCAGATTGGAGTTCTTTCAAAACTTCAAAAATTGTTTCGGGCTTAATATCCCCAAGATTTTCGCCAATCATTGCTTTATTCTTCAGTTCGGTAATATAATTGCTTTCATCATTCGAAAAAAAAGACTCTCTTTTCACAATCTGTGACGATTTTCTAGGATTATCCTGGTTTTTGGGAACACCTACCCGAAATTTGGAATATGAAGGAGACAAATCAGTTAAAAAATCACCAAACATTAGGCTCCTCCCGGGAGAAAAGTTACTCATTGTTTATTATTACCATGTAAACTTATTTACAAAATGTAAAACAAATAAACTCAGGTTAAACTGAGCCATTAGCTGTTGATACAGTTTCTTTAAACACTGTTTTCTTCTGTTCCGTAGGAGAAATTGCGTCAGTATGTAAGTCAGACCTTGATATTGAGACCAGCATTACAGGCTTCATGTTATTCACAGATGTTCCCAGCTTATGAACATTTTTTAATTCATATTTCATTTTTTTGGGAGTTTTTGGCTTTTCTTCATTCTTTTTTTCCTTAAACAAGAATGAAAACCTGCTATTTGGGGATAAATCAGATTTTTCCTTTTGAGAATCATCAATTGTGCTGACACTTGGTGAGGGTGGGATAAAAACACCATTTGCCCTTAAGGCTCTAAATGAAACATTTTTATCACTTCCAAGAAGTTTGAGATCATCAATTGACAACGATGATGGACAAAACTGTGCGAGTTTCCTGGCTAATAACACGTTCTGGCATTCTTGATCGTCTTCCATTAAACTATTTAATCGTCACCCCCAGAAAAACACTCGGTCCCGTTTAGGGTAATATGCTCCATCTTCCTTAGGCAGTTTTGATTTTGGGAAGAACATTGCGGGTACTTCTCCGTTTCTCTCTCTGATTGTTCTAATACCATCTTTTCTTTTTTGAACGATAGTTTCAAGTAATTTTTGATCTTTTAAGAGCTGCTTTTTCTCATGATTTTCTGGTCCTTTTTTATTCAAATTTCTGATTCTCTCCTCTTTTTCGAGCTCCTTCTGGAATAACTCGGTTCGAGATTGTATACTTTGTTTATGAGCAATTTCAAATGCCCGATACCGATTAAAGGAAATATCATCACTAATGCAATCTCTGCTTATCCTACATGCAGTATTTGGCCGTGATTGAATGGATTCAGCCTTTTCAAGTCTCACTGCTTGAGGTCGAGCTGTTTGATTTAGCATAAATTTTTATATGTTAGTCTATCTTAACCACACTCATTAACCAAATAGAAGCGAAATGAATGTTATTCAGTATGTTTAATTTGTACTTTTTTCGATTCATCGCAAAGTCGAGTTGAATATTATGGATCAGAGAAATCATTCGAAAAAATGGGATGAAATATGACCTTTTATTGCTTTTTCAAACGCTTACTTTTTCTATCTTCGGCGAGTCAACATCAGATGACGATCTTGGTTTCTCTGTTTTGGATCTAAAGAAGGAATAAGCAATTAATATTGTTCCAACTACTAAAGAAACCAATAAAATTATTTGAGCAATTAAAATAAAAAGTTGAGATTCCACAATTGTCTCTGGGGAATGTTCAATTGTGTTAATTGGTGTTTGATCATATGATATGATTGGGGTTGGAACAATAGTTTTTTCATGTGTTTCATATAAAGTAATTAAAGGTGTTTCATTAATTGTGCTTAATGGAGTTGAATCCGGTGAAGGTGTTTCGGCATAACAATAGAAAGAATTGAAAAACTGAATCTGATATGTTTGTATTTTGGAAAAAGTATTGTTATTATCAGTTGATACTGCATTTGATATTGAAAAAGTATAATTATGATCAATATAACAATGTGAAGCTTCCAATGAACCAGAATTGACACAAAACAGTGTATTTTCATTCAAATAGATAATACTGTATAGAAGTTTTGTTGCCCCTTGGTAAACTCGAATAATTCCATAGGATGGACTATTGTTATGTACAATATTTGCATATGACATTGCCCCTGAATTTGAAGAGAAGTATATACAAACATATTCTGATACAATATTGTTAGATAGTGTACAAAAAGAACTGGTGAACGAAGTTGGGGATACAACACCAAATCCAGAAACCTGTTTTGCTTTATTCATTGAACTATTAGTGCTATCAATAACCTGATTTCCGTATGATAACAGAAAGGGATAGAAACTATTTGTAGATTCAGCACATGAAGATACTGAAAGATATTCAATATTATTACTGATAGTTGCATAAAGATTAGCAAAATTCCCATTTAAAGATGATCCACAAGAACATTTGTTGGCACATACCATTTTCAAAAAAGAATTGTGTGAATTGAAGAAATAAATTGCTCCTCCTACTGATGTACAAACGCAATTGTAAAACATAGAACTATTAACACACATTGAATATTCACCACCACTAATATAAATTACTGCTCCTCTTCCAGTAAACAGCAATTGTCTGGAGAAGAAACAGTCAAAAATATTGATATTTATTTGGTAATAAGATCTCACTTGTTCTACGCTTTCATTTACACAATAAATATCTGATCTAGTGAATATTTTATTACACTTGGATCTATAAATTGTTTCATTTTGTGTTTGGATTTTGATATTAATGCTTTTAAACATATTAATTATGATAATAAAAAAACAGAATCCAATTTTCCATTCAAATCCACAATATAACTTAACAAACATCTTTATATTTTTAAGGATAAGCTCGAAATTCTTTAAATATTTTTGATTTCCCATCACCCTAGACATTAAAACTGAATTAAAGTATAGCTTTCAAATTTTGATATAAAATAAAATATTGTAAATAATATCTAACGGTCACTCTATTTTTCAAAACTATCATAATATTTGAAAAAGACCCGGTTTGTATTCAATTTATTTCTCATTATTCGACTCACAAATGTAATAACAAAACAATTATTTAGTCTTTCCAAAGATCATAAATAATAATTATAAATGTATTTGATAAAAGGAGCTTATTGCAATTATTATTGGGAGAAATTTTTGTGGACCATAAATGATAAACGAGTCAGTTGTTAAGGAATCTGCTCTCTTCATATCTCAACATTCTGAGCATGTTAATATGGGGAATGATGAAGAGTTTTCCACAGCAGCAGAATTGCTTGATCCAATATTGAACTCGTGGAAGCAAGATGGTTGGTCTGATTTCCCACTTCATCCTTCTGATTTGAATTGCAAAGAAGAGAAAGCTGCTTGGGTATTCCTAATAGATACGTTAAATTATGCTTTTTGGACCCCAGAAAATCAAATCCCTTATCAAGTGACCTTCAATGGGAAGCCATACACCGGATATTGGTCGCTATGTGCTGCTATAAGGAACGAAGTTTCAAAATCACATCGTGTTTTGCAGCCATCTTTTTGGGCAAATGCAACAATTGAAGAATGGGCTGAGATTTTTAAGTCAGACAATGAAACACCGATTCCATTTTTGGAATGGAGACAAAAAACAATATCAGAAGCAGGTAGATATGTTATTTCTCAATTTAATGGTTCAGTTTTCGAGATGATCAAAGCGGCAAATAAATCAGCGCTCAAATTGGTCGACATGGTATATCACGAACTCACATCTTATCAAGATTTTTGCGATTATAAAGGAAGAAAGGTTTATTTTCTAAAAAGAGCTCAGATATTCGCAGCTGATCTTCATTATGCATTTATTGGGGACACAGGAACCGTTGCAGATGTTTGCACTTTCACAGATATCGATAAATTAACAATGTTTGCTGATTACAGGGTCCCTCAAGTCTTAAATTACCTGAATCTGATTCACTATGATGCATATTTATCTCAAGAATTGCTCTCAAACCCACATTTCCTTCCAGGATCTCAATTAGAATGCGAAATCAGGGGTTACTCAATTTTAGCAGTAGAAAAACTGAAAAGCTTCATCAAGACAAACAATGTAACATCAATTATAATAGACTTCGTTCTGTGGACATACGCCAAAGAACACTCTGAAAAAATGAACCACATCCCAATACACAAAACAAGTGGTATATTCTACTAGACTAATAAAATAACCTAAAAATGACATAATAATCGTCAAAATGTCAGTTTTTGTCCGGTGAAAAACTCACTTTACTTCAGGTTTTTGAATAGAAAAAGTGGTTTCAACGGTCATAAAAAATGTGATTATTATTGAAAAAAAGCGGTTTTCATTTTTGTCTTCGAATGGGACTCTTTGGTAAGAAAATTACTCCAGAAGAAAAGCTCCAAAACTTCCGCAAATCACTTAGGAAATCAGCCCGTGAAATTGAGAGAGAAAGGACCCGCTTACAACAGCAGGAAACCAAAATGAAGAATGAGATGAAGAAGCTCTCTCTTAAGGGCGAAACAGAGTCAGCAATGATCATTGCTAAGGATCTTGTCCGCAATCGTGCTGCTATGAAGAAGTTCCTTAAGCTCGGTTCACAATTAGAATCACTTGGTTTGAGAATTGAAACCATTAAGGCTCAAACTGGTGTTTCAAACGCCCTTAAAGGTGCTGCTGGTGCTATGTCACAACTCAACCGTATGGTCAATGTTCCACAAATGCAAGCTATTATGATGAAGTTTATGCAAGAAAATGAAATGATGGAAATGAAGAGCGAAATGGTTGATGAACAAATGGATGATCTTTGGGATGAAGATGGAGAAATGGAAGAAGAATCAATTGCTGCCTACTCAGCCATCTTTAATGAAATAGGTGTTCCAATGCCACCTCAACTCGCGGGAGCATCAAACGGCGGCTCACTTCTCGCTGGCTCTATGGCTTAAACACATTTGGCATATTTTTATTTGTTTTTACAGTAACATCACGGGTCGGTTTTGGCAACTGTCATTTTTACATTTTTCTCACAAAGTGATCATGAACCAAACATTGGTCTATTTAGCCCTTCAAAATGTCTTTGATAGTCCTTTCAGAGCAGGTGTTCCCCGGTTATTTATAGAGCAATGTAATTTTGGAAGGTTCTTTAATTCATTTGCTCATGGAGTTCAAAATGTTAGGGTTTATAATTCTAGGTTTTATTGTTTTTTGAATTCAGGAATTGTTGTTAGTGGTGCGAGTAGAGTAACAGCATCGGATACAGAGTGTAATGTTCGCGAATCATCGTTTATCAATATGACAACAACTGTTTCTGGGTCTGCTGTGTATATGACTAATTGTATTGGAACCGTTGATCATTGTTATTTCGAGAATTGCGTTGCAACAAAACAAGGAGGAGCAGTATATCACTCCGGAAATACATTGAACATGTTTGGGAATAGGTACTATAAATGCAATGCAGTTCAGACAGATAATAATGCAGGAAGATGCTTTATCTCAATTTCAGGGGCTAGGTTTATTAATTGTTCACAAATGTTCAGATCAATGCCAGATAATGGAGGAGATTCCACCTTTTCTCTTGTGACAGGGACAGCCCAGATTCAATCATTGAATATAACTCAATGTTTTGGATCGCTGGGAGCCATTGGTGGAGAAATTTTCAATGTTGACTATGGATCATCGTATTCATACACAATGATCAATGGTGGACTTGATTATTGCATCCTGTATACATATTTGAAGCCATTTAACTATACTAATTTTGTCATCCTTGGTGTTGCATATTCATCTGACCGCCTGGTTTATCTTCCTGATGGTGCCTTATATATGAATATCTACAATTCAGTTATCTGGAACTGCACAAAAGCTGCACTCACCTATACACAAGCAGCCAAAGTTTTCTTCTTTTCTACTATCAGTAATTATAACTATAAATCTCCAATCACAGTAGTATCAGTGTTTCCTGGTATTCCAGTCCAAGTCGATGAATGCTTAATTGTTGCATCTTTCTCCATTCCAATTGTACCAACAGTACATCCAGGTCAAATCCCACATTCAAATCTTTTGTGGATATATTTATCGTTCATTGTATTTTATTAAAATGAATTTGAGTCTCCTTTGTGTTTCAATGATGAATAATTATATTTCTCCTGTGTTGACATCATATGGATCATTAAATATGCGCAAAGGCTATTTTCGTCAGTTTTTCCAGAGTTTTATTTTTGGTTCAAAGAATACAATGATTGAACAGTCACGGTTTTCCCAATTTCTCCAATCTTCTGTGATTGTTGGGGAAACCACTACAGTAATATACACTAATATTAAAATATCTGTATCAGAGTCTAATTTCATAGATATAACAACAGGTTCTGATGGTGGCGCTATCAGATTTACTAACTGCGATGCATCGGTGAAATATTGTTCATTCATTAATTGCTATTCAAGCCTCAAGGGTGGTGGGTTTTCTCATTCTGGAAGTAATTTGGAGATGCGCGGATCAGTTTTTGTGAAATGCAGGGTAGGAAGTAATTCAAATCAAGCTGGAAGGTGCTTTTTCTCAAAGTCAACTACAAGGACAATTGATTGCTCTGTTTTTAGCGAGTCTTCTTTCAGTACAAGTGGTGGAGATTCTACCTTTTCTGTTGTTGATGGATTACTCAGCATCAAAAATCTTAATATTTCCTATTGTTCTGGCAGTATGGGTGCTGTTGGAGGGGAAATGGTCAATATTGAACCAAATTCAGACTATTCTTACACAATAATAGTGGGTGGTGTTGATTACTGTGTACTTTATACTTATTTGAAGCCAATGAATTATTCTCATATGATCATAACCAAATCAACACCCTCTGTTGCAATGTTCTTACCCGAACCTGGCCAGTATATCAAAATATTTGATTCATTGATATGGGATTGTCTCAAGAAAATCTCAAATGATCGTGTATATTTTGTGAACGTTCAAAGTGATTATGCATACGCTTCATCAATTATTCTTGTATCAAGTTATCCTGATACCACAATTGATTTAAGAAAATGCGGCTTTTCAAATAATGTAATCACATCAGGACATACAAAACACGCCCCAAGCTTACTAATATTCTCTATTTTTCTGATTATTTAAAACGCTTAATACAATTTATTATGTTTTCTTGCAGATTTGGTTTTTTGGAACATGAATATTAGGTTTGGATCAATGATATGACACACCTCATTGATTCTTTCCAGTACTTTGATGCATCTTTCAGGTGACTTCAAGCCAGATTTTGCCTCATTTAGTAATGAAACAAACACGGAGCTTGTTAGCATATCAATTCGGGAGATTTTTTCCATAAATCGCTGTTCAGCCTTATCTAATGGCCCCCATTGATATGCAAATTCGATTATATCCTCCCACCAATCGAAATCTGTAAGAACTCTTAGCCTGCTCTTTTGTGATGCCCTTTCTGCTCTCTTTCTTGCACTAGTAAATCCATTTCTTGCTGAGTCCTCATAAAACTGTTTCATTGCCCTAAATCTCCGCGAATTCATGTGATTAATATTTGAAATTGTATCATTGTGATATCTATATACCAATTGATCAGAATCACTAATAATTCTTTGCAGTTTTCGTCTTTCAATCTCTGATGTATTAATTTTTGAAACCAAATCAATTCTTTCGGGGGATTTTGAAGTAACAGGTATAATGAACTCCAATTTTTTCTGAGGAGATCCATTATAATCTTTATTAAGTTCTCTAATTTTGTCTCCAACACCAGAAAAACGATATTTTGGTTTTTCTAATGGGTGAATTTTTGGAGGCTGATTTATGAGAGAAAATAAGGAGCATCCCCGTTTAACTTTGTTCAACCTTTCTTCGGAAGCCCTAAGTTCTTCTTTGAATGCTCTTTGATTTAACCTTGGGGATATAATATTCTCTTTCGAATCGGCCTCATGAAGTATTTGTGGTATATTTGGAACAAAACATGTCTCATTTGTCTGAGGCCTTGATTCAAAAACCCTCACCCTTCGAGCAGCCCTCCTGTTATCACTTTTAATCGGCTCAGTTGGCTTTAACCTCGCCAAAGTCAGCTCAAACAGTTGGGTTGAATCATCCAGTATAGACATTAATTTTAAACGTATATAAACTCATTCTTTATGTTGTTTTGATTCAGCACGATCTGAACGGGTGTCGTGGATCTTATCGCCTGTAAAAATGCGTTTGAGAGCCATAACTATTTGGTATCCCCAAATTAAGTGGCACATGTATAAGAAGGAGAATAGAGTTCGGAAATAGAGGGTGTGTTTTTGTGGTGTATCAGAAATACTGCCTGTGTAGTAGATGGAACCGCAGTTGAGAATTCTGAGCCAGAAGAATGAAATAGCAAATAAAATAAGAAGCACATTAGCAAGCTTCTGATAATCGAAATAGGTAGCCACCTTTCCTGAATAGAGGAAAAAGTCAACATAGTCATGAAGAAGACCGCCTGTTAAGCACACAGGAGGAAGAGGAATGAGAGCGAATGAAAGAATCCAGCCTATTGTGATTGAGTGGTGAACAATAAGAATTGGGATATCCTTTGTTGTACGAATCCAAAAGATATCACTGAAATAGTAAGCAGCAAACAAATAGTAGTATACCTTCTCAAAGTAGGTAATCACAGTTTCTGCAGGAGCATTGTCTAAGTACTGTCTGCAATCAAAATAGTAATAGCTGCAGTGTCCATAGGGTCTTTTCAAGAAAGCAAACACTCCAATAATAGTACACATAACATAGTGTATGCAATCAAATCCTCTATGAATAAACTTATACTGGTTCTTGGGCTTGATATGCTTGGAAATTGGCTTAAGAACAAAATTACTCACAAGCAACCTGTAAACAGCATACAATGCAGCACATGGAATCATGTACAAAACATCAGTTTTGTCAACCACTGTTTCTTGGGACAATAGGTCAAGAATCTTCATTCAAGTAAAGTGAGATTAGTATGATACTATTTTGAATCACACTTAATAATTGAAACCCCACACTGTAAATTCTGAAATTTATGAGAAACATTAAGAAAAAGTATTACATTTGTAAACATGACCATGCCCGATCATGTAAAAAGCTAACGTTCTGTTTACAAAATAAGGTTCTCAATTGTATCGTAATCGTTTCCCTGTTGTTCAAACCAGATCTTGAGAGGGCAGCAGCATGCATCTTCGGTAAACTCTGTGTTTTTGTCCACCATCTCTATTTTACACTCACTTTGATCAGATGATATTTTGATATCTGGGATTCCAAATATTGACTCCTTTTCTGCCATAAAGGTAGCTACTGGCTGAGGCTGGAAGAACTGTGGCTGTGGGGATATGAATGGAGAAAAGCCATTGAACTGCTGAGGATTAATGCTTACCTGGGGGTACGGTGAGTTAAAGAAGCGAGTTCGAATCGACCAAAACTTGAGTTCATTGAATTTATCTTTTAGAAATGGAATAAATGATGTGATTCTTTCAGATACTTCAGATTTTGTCAAAGACTGCCCATAGCCAAGCTGATGCAATGCTCCATTGATAGAAGATTTGCATTTATCAATAATTTTTGAAAGCCTTCTGGTATTAATTGCTATATCAAATCCCATCCAGCACACTCCGCATATCAAACATCTCTTCCAATCTTCTTCATCACCCAATACACAATACCTCTTAATCTCCATTAGAGCTAATTGAAGTGTTTGACATCTCCTATTCCTTTGAAACTTAATATCTCCGGATGAAAGAGAGGCACAAAGCTCAAAGTACTTCTTTTGGTCAATTTCGCTTAACATGTCGAAAAACTGGGGCAGTTCAAGCTTGGTTGTGCTCATTAACCCAATTTTTGGATTGTATAATTGGTCAACAAATCAATATATCAAAAAGTCGATAGTTTCAAATGTTTACAAACACGATTATTTCTAACACAAAAGATACAGTAGGGCGAGAAGGATTGGGAATGGTACATGTGTCACAGTAACTTGATCATCAGTATTCTGCGCTACATTGAATGAGTGTATTTGCTTGATAATTGTATTGTCTGGGAGGGTAATTGTTGCTTCTATTGTATATTTTCCAGTATTTTCAGTTGTTATTGTTTCTACATATGTTTTTGAAATCTGGGAATTATCCAGAATTACCACATCATTATTGTCTATCTGTTTCGATATTTTTTGGTGGTTGCAAAATACTGAGATTTCAATACTTTTATAAGACACACCTTCGTATCTCACTTCTGCACTCATAACAGAATCCAATCCACACATAGAATTGTTTTTTGGGATGGTTCCTAATATCTCAAGAAGAGACATGCTGTGACATACAAAAAAAAGAAGCATTTGGTTTGGCAATATTTGCTTTATTTAGTTTACTAAAAAAATGCCCACAAAAAATAAAATGTTTTTCATAAAACCATCATACTTTTTGAATAGTGTTTGTCTCAAACAGTTTTCCAGGTTCATCTGAAAAGTGGTACACTTGGTAATAATGCTTACTTGCTCATATGAGTAATCAGAGAGACAGTTTATAAGAGTAATGCTTTTTGCATTTGAAGCGTAGAGAGTTTTAGTGCAATTCCAAATTATTGAGTCAGATATAGTAGCCATTCCATTATAGCCAAATGCCACACAATTTGATAAAGGCAGATCAATGAAATTAATATATTGGAAATAACATGGATTGTACCATGTACCAGCAGCTGTATAATCAATGCCGGAAACAACATGACAGTATTGAAAGCTACTTGAAGAGCATTTATACACTTCTCCAATTAGAATCCCCAATCTTCCATAGCAATGGGAAATATTCAAATTTTTTGATTCAGAAACGCCCATATATTGACTAAAAGTCGAGTCTCCTCCATTTGTATGAGAATTGGAGCATAGATAAAAAGAGCAAAATGCTTTTTGGCATTGCCCATTGTTTGAATACATAACTCTCCCTGATAAACTTTCGGTTGAATAACAATTGCACTCATTAAAGCAGCAAAATCGAATAGAGCTGTTTCCTTCTGACTCATAAACAGCGCCCCCATTATTTGATACAACGCATTTTGCAAAAAAAGATCGATCAAGCGCTAAATGGCAATATGTTAAATATATAGCGCCTCCTTGATTCACGCCAGTCAACTCAAAAAACTCACAATCAGAAATATAAATATTTTTTCTATTTTCGACCATTCTTTGAGAGTTAGCCGATTCATAAAAGATCTTTTTGCCATTTCCGAGATAAGGAGCACCAGAATTACCGTAGAAATCGTAATTCGAAGTATTACAAAAACTTTTAACAATGAAACAAGCAAACATTAAATCTATTTTTAGTATTTGTTGTTTTAGAATGTGGATGTGGGAATAAATTTTAATGAAGGCGCAAGTAAGTGCCCTTAACCATGCAGTTTTAGAGGCAAACCAAAAGCTCATTACTAAAGACCCTATTGTTTCTAATGAAGGCTTGAATGAGTTAATCATCTTAAACTCTCAAGGGGAGGATGTATCGAGTGCAATTAACAATATCGTAAAAATTAAGAGTATTAAAAATACAAAAGCGCTTAGATTTCGAAATTGCCTTACATCATCTGCAAATATGGGTATGAATAATTATTCAACTCTTGTAAACGCATTAAAAACCGAGATTGAATCCACAAATCCAATTATCAAAGCAATGGCTGTTAAACAAGCGGGTAATATAGCAAATTTAATGAATATAAAAGAAATTGTGCCGATTATTAAAAGAGCTGCTGAGTCACCTGATCCTTATGTGAGAAAAGCGACCGCTTTATCTATTCTGAAGATACATCATGCAAATCCTAAGTTTATTGATCAATATGAAATGGGAAAAACACTTTCAAATTTGATCAAGGATTCAAACCTCAATGTAGTGGCTAATGCGTTGTCCACATTAGTTGAAATCAATGCTGGAAGAACAAAACCAGTTTTTATTCCTGATTTTAACACCGTAATCAACTTTTTATCTTCAATATTAGATGCCAATGAATGGGGAAGGATTCAAATATTGAGTTATATTGAGACTTATGAACCTACGAACCCTTCAGAAGCCAACGAAATTGTTTCTAGATTGAAAAATCCGATATCTAGTGCCAATTCAGCGATTTCTGTATCCATTATACGATGCTTAATCAAAATGTGTTCATTCGCTGATTCAACGAATCAGCTTAGCGATATTCTAAAACATATCATCCCGCCATTAATGTCAATGGTGCATTTTGATCCAGAAATTCAGTATATTGCTTTGAAATCTCTTGTCATTTTGCTGAACAAATTACCTGGTTGTCTTACGACAGATGTTAATGTATTCTTTCTAAAATATACAGACCCTATTTATATTAAGCTTGAGAAACTTAATGTAATGTACTTATTATGCAATTCTAACAATGCCATAACTATTGTTAAAGAGTTTGCGAATTATTCCAAATCATCAGAAGAGTCTATAATTCGTAACTCAATTTCATATATCGGTAAGATTGCTCTTCTTTTTGAGAATGTATCAGAATTATGTGCAAATTGCATTGAAGGACTTATTTTATCTAAAAACGTATATGCTATTCAAGAATGCATACCTGCATGTGCCTCGCTGTTTCGCAAATATCAGGATCAATTCACTTCTTTGATACCAACAATATGTCAATGTATTTCTGGCACCCTAAATGATCCAAAAGCAAAATCTGCAATGGCATGGATTATCGGAGAATATGGTGCAAGTATATCCAATACACCTGAACTAATTGAAGCGCTTTTCCTTGAAAATTTCATTAATGAACCAGTTGAAGTTCAATTATCTATATTAACAGCTGTTGTTAAGTTTTGTTTAAACAATCCTCAACTTTCTGAAGCAAAATCAATAGCAGAAGCAATTTTGTCACTTGCAATAAATGAATCTGACAACCCAGATCTCAAAGATAGAGGAAACTTTTATTTCTTGGCCATCAATGATCTTGGAGAAAAGTTTCAGCATATTGTGTCAAAAGCCTCAACAGCTCATATTAATTGTGATCAGAAAACAATTGTTGGAAACAAAGTTAATTTGCTATTTTCCAAACTTGGATCAATAGCTACTCTTTACCAACAGTATCCTTCAGAGTTTGTGAAATCATCTCCGCTCTATGATCCTGAAGTTAAGTCCAAGCCAATACCGAAACCATTAGATAAAGTTACTGAGGATGATTTCTTAATATTTGATGTTGCAACGCCAAATAACGGTAACCAGAATGGCCAAAAACAGCTCCCATCCTATCCAATACTTCTTGAATCGGGCGAGAATTCAATTTCTACTGAAGTTAGGGGGATTATTGATCGTGATCCTGAAAATGAGAAAAGATTCTTGTCACTTTGCATTCTCAATAACGGATCCGAGCCACAAGAGATTAACTATATTGCAATCAAAAGGAACATTTTTAGAATTATTGCTGATAGTGATTTAGCATATCCAATTATATACCCTCAAACTTTTGAAATTGTTCAAGTTCCATTAAGCGTTGAGGAGGCATCTGATCCAGAAGCGGATATTAATGATGGATTATATGTAGCTATTGTTACTACTAATGATGAAAGGCTCATTTTTTCGGTTTCTGTTTCCCTTGAGTGCATATTAATGCCTGAGAAGTATGGGCGCATACCAAAGAGTAAGTTCTATGAAATGAACGAAAACATTGTTAATGAAAACATTAAATCCCAGAACATAAAACAATCACGGTTTGATTTATCAACAGACTTCAAGAAAGTTTTTAGTTCACATGGTCTTCATCTCCTTGCAAAACAAGGCGACAACGGTGTATGCTTTAGCGCCAAAACAGTCGCAGATGAATCCCTTTTAGTTTTTATATATTTCGATCAGAACAGAGAATGCTTAATTCAAGTGAAGTGCTATGACCAAAACGTATCACTAGTCATTTGCTCTCTAGTAGCTCAGTTTTGTCAAGCGTGAATAAATTATTTAAAAAGAATATGCTTTTCTTCATGGATAAATTGACTAAGTTTGAATGATTTTGCTCGGCTACTTATGTTAACAATATTTGAAAGAATACCAATAAACAAAATTTCTTGTGATAAATGGTCAACCATTTACCATAAAAGTGATGGAATCAGAAGAAGGAATAACGACCAGTTCTCCAAGGTTTTTAGAGATGCTATCCCCCGATGATGTTGAAGAGTATAATAATTTGAAAGAATCTCTTTCCAGTCGAGGAACAAGAAATCGAAGAGGGAAGAGACTTGAGGCTTTCGCTGATATGCTTGGAAAAGTGAAAGAATTTTCTATAAAAGGCGATGAAAATGATTGGAAACGATGTTTGGTTTGCGGTGTTTGTTGGATAGACTCTGGAATTGCAATAAACACCAGACAATTACGTCTACTAATTGATAAATGCAAATCATCAATAAATGGTTCGTTACATCGAATGGGATATAGTCCATCAACTACAGGAGGCGATACAAGTAATTCTTTGGTCGATAAAATTCCATTACTTAAAGGCAATTTTTCCGAACTGAGGCAGTGGACAGTTAGGCAACAGTGTGTTTCAACTCCACAACCATTATCAAACCCAATACTGAACACACCAAACATATCAACTTTCTACTCACCAGCTCCTAATGTAACCATTGACATACCATATAATAAAATAGACACAGGAGATACAATCAAATTTGAGCCAGATGAAAACAATGACCCATTTTGCTTACCGATGAATAGTTGGCCCAGTCCCTATCATGATTCTGACCCATATTGCTTACCGATGTATAGTTGGCCCAGTCCCTATCATGATTCTGATCCATTTCCAAATGATAGCAATGAATAAAATGTTAAGTGTTTTTCTTTTGTTGTGGTTTCATTATTTTAATAAAACTCATACCCCCATTACCAGCTTCTGAGATCCAGTGTCCCGAAAAGAACACTTCTCCTTCCAAACTACAATCTTCTCCTTCAAAAATGGTGTAACTCCCCTCCTTTAGCACCACAAAAAAGAATCTTTTCGGCTGTTTCTCAATATAACCTGCCACTGTGATACCTGAGTTGTTCTCAACTCCGGTCCCCTTGAAAAAACCAGGCGAATATACATTAAAATTGATTGATTCCTCTATTGTTGTTGTTCCATTAACATAATATCCCAAGTAGTTCCCGGAGAGACTATTGTTCTCCATGTTTGGCTGGTAATCAAGAGGGATGAATCGAAAGTCTATGGAGACAGAGTCAGATTGTCCTCTCAAAATGAACGTATTGCCATTTTTTGCAATATCTCCATTAATTCCATCAAAAAATTCTCCTTTTGAGTTGTAGACTTTGGAGAATGATGTTCCATTTATTGAACTCAAAGCAATTATAATCATATAAATAACCCCATTATATGAGAAAGCACTGTAAAAATAGTTATTGATAATGAAAATATTGTTTGACATTGTTATACTCTCACCATTAATCACTAATGAACCCATTCCTAGTGTATGAACAGATATATCAAAAGAATCAAATGAATATCCAACATTAGGTGGTAATGAAGCAAATATAGACGTGTCTGGAACAATGACTTCATCAATTACTTTTGGATTAGAAAAAAATGGAGGCAACGGCCTGCAACTTCTGGGTGGAATTGGAGATATGGAAATTTTATGATCATCTTCAATGATTTTGCATGTGATCCAACTATTAGAGGGATTGTGTATTTGTCCCTGCAATATTCGTATCATGAAAAACAAATACTATTTAATATATGGGGTGCCATCCAAGATATTCTTGTTCATAAGCGAATCAAAGTAGGTAAACGCAGTTGGTTCCATTTTCTTCTTGATTTCAGGTCCCGTTTCTGATGTAGTGTTCTGTGTAACTGACTCAGGCTGTTCTCCTCTTAGTTTTCCGACTATTTTCTTAAATCTCTCGCTCTCTTCCGTCTCATCTGGGGGGCTTCCCCATAGCAAGCCACCTTTCTCCTCGTTAATTTCTTCTTCTTCTTCATGTTGCGGAATTCGAATTTCTGGGTTCACTCCCCACAAAGCTCCGGCTTGTTTCTCGACAATAACTTCTATTTTCTTTGGTTTTTTAGGAGAAGGATTCTGTGGAACAGACTCCTCTGGAGGTATTGGTTTTGGTGGTTCTGGAATCTCTTCCTTTGGAGGAGCTTTTGGTGCTGGTTTCTTCTTCGCCAATATTTTTTTCGCAAATTTACCATGCGGATCAATTTTTATAGGACCTTCTTCGGCAGCTGCCCATCGAGGACCTAAATTAACTTTTGCTCTCTCTTCTTCTATTTGCCCTCGTAATACCTTCACTAAATCTTCCATTTTATTTGCTTCTTTCTCAAGAACTTCGCTCTTCTTGGGTGCTGGTTTTTTTGGAGGCATTAATAAACGTATAAAAACTGGTTTGTTTAACAGCAGGTACTAGGTTTTTGGGATCCTTTTGGTACTTCGAATCCGTCATTCTCAATTGGTTTTGGAGAATTCGTCACACTAGATGGAGATGATGATTTATTCTCTTCTGCCCCCAGATTAGCCAACTGGCTAAGCAAAATATCGATTCCGCTACCACTTTTTGCAGATGTTTCAACCGAAAAACATGCGCCAAGCCGTTCTGCAGCTCTGAGAGATTCTTCAACAGAAACTTGCCTTAAATCATCGCAATCGCATTTATTTCCAACAATAATGATTTTTGTATTAGTTGGGGCCTTTTCTTTTGCAATTTGCACCCAATAATCTAAATCAACAAATGAATTCCTTTCTGTCACAGAGTAAACAGCTATCACAAAAGAAGCTTTTTGGAAATACATTGGAACAATATTTCTAAATCTCTCCTGCCCGGCAGTATCCCACATACCAATTAAAATCTCTTCACCAGTATCTGCCTGAACCTGCACATTAGCAAAAGCCCCACCAATTGTGGATAAAAAGTCTTGGCTAAATCCTCCGCCTTGAAATCTCGTAAATAAGGAGGTTTTTCCAACCCCACTATCCCCTATTATCACAGCTTTGAACTTAAACATTTCTGACAGAGTTTACTTCAGCGGTTATGGGTAATTTTACCCTATGATAATGTAAAGTAATGTAAATGGAATTTGGGGTTTGGGGATATAACCATATGTAATACCATTGACACATGGTAATACATGAATGGTAAATGATGGTGTGAAAAATTCGTGTGTTTGCACTATGTTTTGAGCTATGATACCATTTGTTGGTATAGAAGAGTCAATAAAGCTGTTACTCACTGTCAGTTGTGCATTGGTTAGATGCCCTATATTACGATTGCATCTCAGGAACACCGAATCAGAAAAATAGACGTGGCAATTCAAACACCATATGCATCCATTCGAAACAGTATTATTAACAATCATGCAGTGGCTATGATCTTGGGGTCTCTGATACGCACAAGATACACCAACAGCTTCTCCACAATGAGAATTTAACACAAGATAGAATTTAATAGTGCTTGATGCAAATTCCCAATGGTGGGATCCGGAATTCCATGAAACAGAGTTTCGAGATACATTCGTGTTCAAAGTATTCTGATTGCCTGATTTGGGAAGAAAGCAACAATGCAATTTGGGAGCACTATACGATGGGCAATCACTTGATGAGACATAATTCATTATATAGTAGCCATTATGAGTTGTTCTAGTTGCAATTCCATACTGTGATGAAGATACTATCGAACAATTACTAAAACAAAGTCTTGATAAGGTTAAGTTATACGAATCTGAATAAATTGCACCGCCTTCTAATGTAGCTAAACAGTTTGTAAATGTACATATCGAAACAAAAACATTTTTGCAGCTGCTCTGAATAGAAATTGCTCCCCCGTTGGAATTAGTTGCATAAATATCACGAAATTCACAATTTCTGATTACTGATGTTATACAGTTAATGAAAATCACACTCCGGAAAACAGAATTCTCAAACAAATTGCACATCAAAGATTTGTTTCAAAATGTTTACATTTTAGGTTAAACTTTTGATAAAACTATGCTTTTGTAACATATTTGCAAGTCAATTTCTCAATGGGTATGAAACATCAGGACGATTGAGACTACTTCAGGCAGGCGGCCGACTGTCATTGCAAGCCAGTTAGAAACCCTTGGATTATCTATTATCATTAGGGGGCCCTAAGGCATATATCTTTCTCTTGAATGATTGTTGGTTTCACAGATTCTCTTGATGAAAACACAAATGAAATCAAATTAAGATTTGCCAACTGAATTAGGTTAATCTGAGGTTGGATTGTTTGATCATGTGTCTATGAGAAAAAAATTTCGAGTATCATACAACCAATTTCATATTGTTTGAAATATCATATCAATTCATTGAATCCAACTTGGCGGCTTTGGAAATCTATATTATGAATTTGATACTTCTGTTGATATATTCGTTATTCCTCATATTCAGATGTTGATCTGAATTCATTTCAAGAAATTTTTCAAAAAAAATTCCAGAAAACAAATATATCCCAATTCAGAAGATGGTTTTTAATACAGAGAATCATTGGAGTCCTCCTTTACTTCTTAGAAAATTGACTATATTCGATCTCCCATTCCCGATCGCCTGGTCCAAAGCTGTTTTGTTACTGGAATCTCTGGCATTAATATCAGCTTTTTGATTAACTAGACATTTAACAACACTAAGATGACCATTAAGAGCAGCCCAATGAAGAGGAGTAGAACCATCATCATTTTTTGCATTTATATCAGCTTTTTGATTAACTAGACATTCAACAACACTAATATGACCTTTAGAAGCAGCCCAATGAAGAGGAGTAGAACCACCATTCTTTTTTGCATTTATATCAGCTTTTTGATTAACTAGATATTCAACAACATTAAGATGACTATTATAAGCAGCAAAATGAAGAGGAGTCCATCCATCTTTATCTTTTGCATTTATATCAGCTTTTTGATTAACTAGATATTCAACAACATTAAGATGACTATTATAAGCAGCTCTATGAAGAGGAGTCCATCCATCTTTATCTTTTGCATTTATATCAGCTTTTTGATTAACTAGATATTCAACAACATTAAGATGACCATTTAGAGCAGCTCTATGAAGAGGAGTCCATCCATCTTTATCTTTTGCATTTATATCAGCTTTTTGATTAACTAGATATTCAACAACATTAAGATGACCATTTAGAGCAGCTAAATGAAGAGGAATAGAATCTTTCTGAGTTTTTGCATTTATATCAGCTTTTTGATTAACTAGATATTCAACAACATTAAGATGACCATTAAGAGCAGCTCTATGAAGAGGAGTACACTGATCTTTATCTTTTGAATTTATCTCAGCTTTTTGATTAACTAGATATTCAACAACATTAAGATGACCATTAAGAGCAGCTCTATGAAGAGGAGTACACTGATCTTTATCTTTTGCATTTATATCAGCATTTTGATTAACTAGACATTTAACAACACTAAGATGACCAATTTCGGCCGAAAAGTGAAGAGGATACAAACATTTTGGATTTAATGGATCATTATTAGTAATGAGATCATTTTCATTAAAAAAACCAGATACAACTATCAAAAAAAAATCAATATTATCCATTAAATATGATTCATTATAGTTACGGAAATAATCATAAGCTTTGAGGATAGAGATTAATTCTTGATACTCATTTTCATGTGATAAATAAAAACCATAGATAATTTCGTAAAGAAATGGATTAGTTGTTAACACCCCATAAACTCTTTGACCAACTTTATAGGCTTCTATAGATTTAGGATTATCTGATCTAAGATAATTTTTCAATGTTCCGATATCAAGAAATGGAACATAAGATCTAATATAACAATAATATCTTATCTTTTCTGCCTCGTAGCTTCCACCTGGATGATCTATGCAATCAGTAACAAAATGTTTTATGAAACCCCAAAAATCTTTATATTTATCAAGATAATCATTTAAAGATATCTTTTTCTGAAGGAATTTACTATAGTCTTCTTGAATCGAAATATAATGAGAATTAACCCATTGAAAATCAATTTCTTCAAACGATTCTTTTGACTTATAACAGGATATTTTCTTATTACTACACGGCGGGGAGCTATTTCCAAATGATTGACAATGTTTGTGTTCAATATTATTTCTAAGTTCAGACCAATTATATTCAAATCTGCAAAAACCTTGAGGCATTGTTTGTGGAATATATAATTGTTCATAATTATATTCTAAATACGTACAAACACCAGATATCTGTATAATGGCAGTATTGAAGGGAGCTTTGGAAACAGTGTTAAGAAATGGTTCTACAATTGTTAGAACTTTTTGAGGAATATCATTATTATTATAATCTCTTTTGCAAAGATAAGGGCAGTTAAATATTATTTGTTGAAAAGAAACTTTCTGTCCACCACAAAAGCTTTGAAATAGAGGTATAGAATCATCAAGTTTCATAGCGTTTACGCGTGATGCATATATATACTTTACTTGATCCAGGGGAAAACTTTGAAAACCTTCAGTAACGTGTCCAACAATTTCATGCAAGTCACCTTCTAAAAAAGATTTTGGGATCCCAACACTTATATGTCTATCTCGAGCAAGTTTTTTATTGTTCATGATTTCATCAAGATTTTTTTGAAAATCAGGATATTCATGTGAAGACTCATTGTATGATATATAATCAGAAATCAAAACCCTTGCATTAGGGTTAACATCAATAAATTTTTTAGCAAAATTACAATCAGCCTCTCCTAAAATCAAAACGTTATGGGTTTCATTTTCTAATTTCTTAATTTCTTCTTTAACTAGAATCTTATGAAATCTTTTAATTATATCAACAGGAGTCTTCATCCATGACTTGGAATCATCACTCGTGGACATTTTCTATTTATACTTGTTCGGCTAAACCATATCAAATTTCCAATTTTGGATAATAAAAATCAGATGTGTTTTTTTTTGCATATAAAAAAGCTTGACATGGTTTGGGGGTTCAAAACATGCACTAATAAGATGCAAATAAAAAAATAGAACTAAACTGGTTTATTAACCTTTAGCAGCAACTCTTTTTATCTTTCTTATCGTTATTGTCTTTTCCTAGCTCAATGTTACCAGGATTCTTATCATCAATATCATTAATTAATGTAACAAAATGTTGTATAAGTTCAGAAAATCCGATATCTTCTTTCGCAGATGTCTTGAAAATCTGAAAGCCCTTTTCAACACAATATGCTCTAATTGATTCATCAGGAACTTTTTGCTCCAAATCAGATTTAGCACCAATGATCACAAAACTATGTGGATTGACTTCAATGCTTTTATAAACGTTATCAATAGCTACAAAAGAATCATTATCATTCATATCAAAAACAAGAAGGATTACATCGGCATCTCTAAAATACTTTTGGGTCATTGAGCTGTACCTTTCTTGGCCAGCTGTATCATCAATTTTAATAGTTTTAATTCCGTTATCTGTTTCCATTTCAAATGTGGAAGAACTCAAACTTATTGTACATAGTGCATCAGGATCGAAATATTTTTTCGTCAACCTGTTAAAAATGGCTGTTTTTCCACAATTTGCTACACCAGAAAGAACAACTTTCATAAAATTGTCAAACCGCTGAATAAATTTGCCAAAATTTTACATGGAAAATTGTAAACTAACACAATTTATTTGCTGGAAATTTGGTACCCGCAAAATCCGATATTTGGGTTTCTTCCAAATCTGTTGTTATATTCGTTTTCTTTGGCTATTAGCATTTTCCTACTTTGTGCTAATTCTCTTATGGACATCTTCAGAATTGTTGTTTGAGTTTCAAGTTGAGTTTTTAGAAGATTGATTGTATCAAGATCGCACTGTCTAGAAGGTCTATTGTCATATTTATCAACAAGAAAGCAGATTTTTTCTTTAAGATAGCCTATCCTTTGATTATACTCTTTTAACCGATCTCCGACTAATTCCTTTTTTCGGAGAAATGCGGTGTTCAAATCAATATGAAGATTTTTAATTGAATCATTATTAAATGAATCAAATTCAACCTTCTCTTTTTCAAAATCATTGATATTCGATTTTATCATATTTTTTAGATGAGAAATATTAGCAATGATTGATTGTTTTGTATTATAATATTCTTTTTTAATCTGAGAAATGGAACTATTGTAGTTTTCATGAATGATATTCTCTTGATTTTGTGTCCAAATATCCAATGACATAATTCTATTTTCTTCATCATTTAATTCATATGTAAATCTGTTTTTCAAAGTAGATAATGTATCTCTATGATGTGAAATCTCATTTATATATTGTTGTTCAAGAATTTTCAATGCATTTTTCTGAGTATTTAGAGTATCTTGTGATTCATATTCTTTCTCATTTTTCAATATTTGAAATCTGTGTTTCATTATTTCTAAATCAGACATTAAACCAGCTATTCGGCTGTTTTCCATGGAGGATTCCTTGATTTTCTTGAGATTACACATTATTTCATTATGGTTTGCAATTTTAGCCTCTTTTTGATATTGTATTTTTTCATTCTCAATTCTTGCATTTTCTTTATTCGATAATATTCGATTTTTAAGGGCAATTATTGTTTGTTTTTCATCAAGGAAAGATATTTGATGATTCATTAAATCATCATGCCTTTTAATTTCCCCTTCTAATAATTCAGCCCATGTTTCCATTATAAATGAATGCTCAGAGTATATTCCAGAATTCAATTCCTCTAAGTCCTTTTCTAACTTCAAACAATTTTCTTGGAGCTCAGAAACCTTACTTGGGTTATTAATAATTGGAGGACTTATTGAATGAAAAATATTGAGAAGTTGGTTAAACTTTTTCTCGAACTCAATATCTATTTGTTGAAAGAATTCTGCTTGATTTCCAATACCATTATCCGAAAGTTTAAACTCGAATTCTTTTTTCATTGTTTCTATTTTGCTTTTCATTACTTTGGACAGTTCTTCTTCTTGTTGAATTAAATTGCCTTTCATTTGAAGCATAATATTTTGATAATCATTGGATAGTGAACCAATATAATCATCTAATTCATATTTTCTGTCTTTGAGGAGCTTTTCGATACTTTTCTGATTACTTGTCTTCATTGTATTTAAATCATCCTCAAATTCATTGTGTTTTCTATTTTTGATGGTATGAAGATCAGAAATTTTGGAATGAAGCTGATTGAATAATATGATGTATTTATCTTCTTTTAGTTTGCTAAAGTACTCTTTTGTAATACATCTAGTCTTCATTTCATATACATTTGATAATACCAGTTCATTTTTCTTTTCAATTTCTTTTCGATTCTTTGTAATAAGAATCTCATATTCAGATGATAAATCATTAAGCTTATTTCTTAAAATATTAATTTCACTTATAAACCCATCATTTAGCTTTTCTAGCAAAGTATTAACATCATTTTCACTTGTTATGATACCATTGCATAAATCATTCTCTATTTTCAGATATTTTCGATATAGATCATCTAGCTGGCTTTCCAGTTTGTTACAAATTTCGGATTCCCTTTTCATAATATTAAAGCGCCTTTCTAACTCTAACAAATTAATATTTTCATTATTCTCCGTTCCTTTTTCAATCATTTTATGTTTAGCAGTAATATCATCATGATATAAATGGTTTTGTTGAATTTCATCATTAAACGATTTATCCATTGCTTTTTTTTCTAATTGTAGACGCTTGATGGTTTCGGCATTCAAAGAGAATTCATCTAATAGTCGCTTAAAAATATTCCGAAACTCAGAAAAAGAGGTGTAGTCTATTCTGGGGATAATTAAATCAGTCAAAAATGACCTAAAGCAACTATTCTTTGTTTTAATTTGTGTAAACATCTCCATACTTTGATTTTTAGAGGTTTGTGCTTCTTTTGATTCCCTTGCAATTTCTTTCATTTTATCACTATGACCAACATGTATTTGATATTCGACTTTAGAGTGCAGCTGTGTTGCTTCACTATACCTTTCTTTATTATCGATATAGAACTCGTTTAACTCATTGGCAAAGTGTAAATGCAGTTTTTCCATCTCTTTTTCAAATAACCTACGGCCAGAATCGAAAAAATTGCAAAATTCATTCACCATTTGATTAATCATCAGATCTACTTCTTGAATTTGTGCTTTAAAATCATCGATATCATTCATTTTTTGCTCAAATTCCTTGTTAAAATCCTTTTCAATATTAAGAATTGAGTTATCATAATTAAATTTAATGAATTCAAATTTCATTTGATACAATTTATCCAAATCTCCCCTTTTATTTCCCAAAGAAACCCAAAAATCATCATTTACAGCAGCCATTTTTTGTGAGTACCTTTCAATCTCTTTAGCAAATAGCAAATCAAACTCAAACATTAATCTTCCTCTTTGGAAAATCATCTCCTCCCTGTGTGAAGAATATAGGTAAATGACCCTCATCAACTGATTCAGCTTTTTGCTAAGATTAAACACTCTAAAGCTCTCTTCAATATTCGTTTAATTTACTACATGAAGAAGATTGGTACACATGATGGTAGCTTTCATGCTGATGATGTTTTAGCGGTATTTCTGTTAAAAAACACAGAAGAATTTCGTGAATCGGTTGTTATTAGATCGAGGGACCAAGAAATTCTACAAAATTGCGATTGTGTCTTAGATGTCGGCGGAGAGTATAACCACGAAAAAAGACGATATGACCATCATCAAACTGACTTCAAAATGACTTACCCAGGGTTTTCTGTACCATTGGCCTCTTGTGGTTTAATTTTCTTTCATTATGGCCCTGAGATTGTTACTAATGTGCTTAAAAAATCCGGAAGATCAGCAGAAAATCATGTAGAGTATCTATGTAGGGAAATATATTCTGCAATTATTAAAGAAATCGATGCCATCGACAATGGGTATTCTCAAGTCCCTAATAATGGAACCATCAACTATCGTATTAATACTGGAATATCTTCAAGAATCGGTGCCCTTAATCCATTATGGAGAGATCCTAATCCTGATTATGATGATCACTTCCGCAATGCCGTCAGGTATGTTGGAGAAGAATTCACCACACTCCTTAACCATCTCTTTGATTCTGATGTTCCAGCCATTGATCTTTGCCAGAAAGCATACTCAAAGAGATATGATTACCATCCAAGTGGGCAGATTATTGTATTTGATGCTTTTGTTCCTTTCGATAAGCACCTCAAGAGGATTGAACATGATAACCCTGAATCTCCTCTTATTTTGTACAGTATATCACCAAGAACTGATGGCACTTATAGCATTAAGGCTCTTGGCACTGGTTCAGGTTTCGAACTCAGAAAGGCTCTCCCATTCCCAGGTTTACGAGCCATTGAGCTAAGTGAGAAAAGCGGTATTGAAGGAGGTGTTTTCGTGCATAAAACCGGCTTCACAGGGGCATTTGCAACATATGAAGGAGCGTTCAGATTTGCAGTACTAGCTTTGGAACGAGTCATCGAAGGAGTAGAACCAACTGAGAAGAAAGCAGAAAATACGATAGCTTCTACCTGATCATTAAAAAATGATTTTTATTCTAGTTTTATCTATTAAATCGAGGCTTGAAACCGCTGATTTATCTCCTCCATTCTATCCTAATGAGAAGAATCGTCTTGGCTATTGGGATGTTGGAGGTTCAGCCATTATTGATGAAGATGTGATAATTCTCGCTCCTCCTATTCAATATCACAAAGGAGCTACTTGGAGCACATTGCCAATACCATATGGTGAGTGGTCAATAAATTTTCAATTCAGAATATCTGAAGGAAATGGTGGAGGTGGATTTGGAATCTGGCTCATCAATCAACATGCAGCAGATGGCAATTTATATGGAGGCCCTACAAAATTTCATGGTGTATCAATTATCGGAGGGGTGTTCTATAGCGAAAAGGGTTTTTCCGAATTGCATATTAAGTGTCTACAATCAAATGGAACGGATGTTTTCCAATTATTAAAGGAGAATGAAACGTGTGATGCCACTATCCCAATACCCAATGATGTGTTTGATATGACTCTTAATGTTTATCATGATAGAATTGTAGTGACTTATCATTTTTCTGGGCAACCATCTATGGATGTTGTAAGAATACCATTGAGAGTTGATCTTTCTAAAGCCTGGCTTGGAGTTACGGCAATGTGTGATGATTATACTAGCAGATTTGATCTTAAGTATGCCAAATTTGGAGCCTCAGAATATGTCCAACAGCGATTAAGAGATTCTAGGAACCAGCAGCATATGAAAGATGTATCTGCTCATGTTCAACCAGATGCTGTTCATTATCTAAGAAATCCATCTTTTTCTATAATGAGAAAAGAAACTGAACTATGCAAAGAGAAGAAAGGAAGAATCACAACTGAAGAAAAGAAGATTGACGAATTTTTTGGTGTTATAGGTGAGTTTGGGGAAGTACTGGCAGAAGTTGCTACATACGGCCAACTTAATGAGTTTGTGAAAAAGACTATGGTTCCTTATGCACAGGGGTGGCATCGCCGCACATTTAAGATAATGGATTCGGTTGAGAAAACAAAGAGAACCCTCACAGAGGCTTTTAATCAAACAAAAGCATTGCTTTATATTTTTAACGAAACTTGCAAAGAAGCTATTACCAAGACAGATCGAAAGATAATACGATTATCTGATCTCCTGTATGAGGAGGCAATGGACGATACTAGATCGAATGAGCAACTTATGAAAATAGCGAAGGATGCTGATTCTCCAAGATGGATGATCATACTCAAATATGCTTCTATATTCGAAGCAATTGCAATAATAGGTGTTTTCCTTTCAACTCAGCTCCCCAATTTCAAGGAGAAATACCCACAATAATTTTACTAAACGTATAAATGGAAGAGTCTGTTTCCGAATTTACCAATGCTTTAGCACAAAATAAAACGCGAATACATGTTTGGCGCCTTGAGAATGGTATTTTAAACGAGATTGCAGATTTAGGCACGTTTTACACACAATCTGTATATTTGATTCTTGAAGTAAAATTCCAACTAGAGTCCAAACCTCAGAATTGCATATATTTATGGTGTGGAGCTTTCTCAAATCCAGATGATGAAAGTCCAGTTAATGAAAGAATTCAAGTCCTGTTTACTTTATTACGATCATCTGCATCAATTCACCATGAATATGAGGGATATGAATGCAAAAAATTTCTTAAAGCTTTTATTCCATATGGAGGAGTTAGATACAGGATTCCTGGCCTGGAATATGTAACAAATCGAGGATTTTCTTCACTTTTTTCGCTTGTTCTCGAGCCAATTCCTCACTGGAAAGAGATTCCTGCATCTGTAAGCTCGCTTCAAGTATCAGATGTTAACTTCATGAGAACAAGAGCATCATTCACACTTTGGCTAGGATTTGAATCCTCAAATGTAAAAAGATTAAGGGCAGCAGAGCTATGTGGAGCATTTCGTCAGTCTGTTGGTAGAGAAGATGTTACAAAACTCGTATATCAAGGAACTGATGATAGAGATTTCATAAGATCATTGTCATCCTCACCAATTGATGAGCCAAGGCGGAACGAAGTTTCTGCGACCTCTGAGATTGTTCGTGAGGTATACCAAGTAATATCATCGGGAGAAGAGCTTGATTTTCACTTAATAGCATATAAAAACGATGCTACGTTGAATATGTGCCAGAATGATAACGCATATATACTCAGAGACCCCGATGGAATCTATGTGTGGTTCGGAAAAGGCCAGCCTCAAGATGCCATGGCTATTGGCTTGGTTGTGGCGATTGTATTTATGCAGAAAAAAGAGATTCCCAGAAATACCCATATTCATGTTACCCGAGGAGATGAACGATTCTCAGATAATTGGTAAACTTTGTAAACAACAACGATAGATTTACATGCGGTTGTTTAATAACGAACATTATTAGAAATGACGAAGAAACTGAATCTGAAAGAAATGACATTTGGAAAAGCATCAGGCACCCACGAGCCTATGGACGATGTTCTTCATGGGTGGGATAAGCGAATAGAAGAAAACGAAAAGCGTAATAATGATATTCGCACACAATCCAAAAATACTAAGAAAACTGTCCATAAAAAGAATTCAGAACTTCCTCATGAGCAAGATAAGGATTTTGTTTATGGAATGTCTACACATGATATAGATACCAGAGCAGATCCGTTTTTGCATTCTAATTCTGTTATAGAACAAAGGAAACTTAAAAAAGAGGCAGAGGAGAAGAAGCTAGCCGAAAAGCAAAAGATCCTCCAGACAACAACTAAAAAGAAGGTTGATCCAATGAGACCAACAGCAGCATCAATCGGTCACACATTCCACCCCACCCCAGAACCAGGTCTTAAAGAAACATTCAAAATGAAGCGTTTCACTAAAATTGAGCATGGTGTTGTTGATACAGGGCTTAAAAAGCCAGCAAAGAAGGCCTAAAATGCATAAACCGCCAAATCGTTTTTATCCATTTATGTATCAGCCTGAAGAACTTTTCGTATGTGAAAACCCGGCTTGGTTTATAGAGGGGACCGGCAGTCCTGTATCTTGTCTTGATTTTTCTTCTGACGGATCGGTAGTAGCTTTTTCGAACATTCCGGGGCAGATTTGCTTGTCATCGTGTTTCACTTCTGACATCAAAAGAAAATCTTTAACGCAATACACATCGCAATCTCTCACTGGTTGCCGTTTTCATCCATCACAAGAGTCTCTATTGTTGTTAACAAGCCGAGATGGGCACATTATGCTTCATGATTTGGAAAAAGATGAAGTTGTAGCATTATCTAGGCACTTAGGAAGCAATTTATTGACAATGAATGTGGATTCTTTTGGTGAAATATTTGCTATTGGATGTGCTGATGGGTCAATTCGAATTTACAACCTGGAGAACTTCCAGAGAACAAAAGCCCTTGTTAAGATGACATCCAGATCATCAATACCACAACAAATTAGTATTTATAGTCTAGTTTTTCACCCAGAAGACTCCAATATTCTCTTGGCTGCTGGATGGAATGATCGTGTGCTCTTCTGGGATTTAAGGACAGGAAATGCGGAAAGAGTTATAGCTGGTCCCCACATTAGAGGACCTGGATTGGATATATACAATGACATGATTATCACTGCTTCTGCGAGAGATAAAAAACAAATCGAAGTGTGGGATTATGGTACCACCAAGAAAATCAAAGATATTCCATTTGATACAGATGATATGAAAAAAGAATGTTTTGCAAATGCTGTTAAAGTATCTAGAAATGGTTTAGATATGGTAGCCGGGGGGTCGGGAAGCAACTTAGCACAAGCATTTGAGTATACTAGCGGAACATGTATTGGACAGACAGATGCATTTAATTCTCCTGTGTGTATTCTATCATCATCTCCATTTGGATCAGGATTTGTGGTCGGAACGGAACAAGGAGATTTAGCATCGTATATGATAAGAGTGAAATCTAATTAAATAGTTGCTTATTTGTTCTTATAGGAATCAGAATGCAATATAAGCCGCAGACTCAGTTTTTGCCCAATTTTGGGAAATCGGAAGGCATTTTCATCAAAGAAAGATGTTTTGATTTGAACGATTACGCTCAATCTAATGAAATAGATGCATTTATCGAATCTTTTCCAGATTGTATCAATAATGGGACAGATGACGAAATTTTTGGTGTTTTAAAACAATTGTACCAAATATCGTTACAAAGTGATATTAAAAATAATCCTTTATCTGAGTCTAGCGTAGTTATTGATATTCTAATTTCTTTAGTGATTTTAGAAACCAATAGGGATAAACTCTGTCTACTATTTAGTATTATTAGCAATATTGTTGGATTGATAAAGCCAGGTCTTTCCTTTAAAATTCAGAACTTTGATCTTCTGGATTCTGCAATAAACGCTGTTCATTCAATGGGCGTAAGAAACAGCGAATCAGCAATATTCTTTCTTTATAAATTGGCCATGTCTTCTGAAGAAAATCGGAACATTGTTCTTAGTCGTATTGATCTTAATGATGTTTTGGATTCTATTCATGATGGTGATGATTCTGTGAAATCGATTATGTTACAACTTTTACTTAGTTTTTGCAGATACCCGATATCTGTAGAATGTGGATCTTCAATTATCTTATTTCTAGCAAAAAATGTTGAAGAATTTGGTTCCAATCTCCTCACATATGTTCTGAGCATAATTAATTATATATCATGGTATATGGATGAAAATGATATCATCATAGATAGTAACATAATGCCTCTTATTGAAAGGAGGGTTACTGCGCTAAATACAAGAGGTGTGAAGTATTTCCTTTCAATTCTTTCCAATTTACTTAATTCATATATGGAAAACATAAGTATCACCCCAGTATACTTATGTTCATTTATTGTATATGAATCAAAATCAATATGCAAACATTCATGTGAACTTATTGTAAAAATTATTGAGTATGAACCTGATCATTTAAAGTTCTTTATTAAGTGTGGCTTGCTTAATTCTATATCTCAATGTCTTACTGAAGGAAAACTACCATGCAAAATATATGTGACGCACCTTGTGCAACAACTTGTTGGTTATGGAAGAACAGAGTTTCTAATGCAATGTATAAATGCGAAGATTGTGGAAGCGGTGTTTTACCTGATTGATTCTGATGATTTGGAAACATGCAAGATTGTTATAAATGCAATATACCATATATTTAATGAAGTTAGTGATCCAGGAGCATTGAATTTTGCATCTCAAACTTTGCAAAGTTGTGGAGCCGAGGATCACTTGTGTCGAATAATAGAAACATATACATCCGATGATACGCATCAACTTAAAGAACAAATCGAAGGACTAATGTATTTAATACAAAAAGGAAAAGAGTTTTCTGATTGTGAATTCAATCCTCCCTCTTCTGATGAAGAAGAGCAGGAATTATCAAATGAAGACAGCCTTAAAGCAATTGAAATGAAAGAAGAAGAAGCGAAAGCGAGATATTATTGGTAAAATAGAGATATATCATATGATATTTATGGGAAAGCTTTGTCAACTAAAGTATAATCATCAATATATGGGTTCCTATTTCCTTGTGTTTGATTGATGGCATTGTTCCTATCTATTTCTTGTTGTGTCGGTGGGAATTGATGATTCCATTGTTTGAAAGTCTCAAGTTTACCAACATGAGACATATCAACTTCATCATACATTGTCATGAAGTATAATACAGCTCTTGCAACTTGTCCTCTTCCGGATTTAATTGGCATAAAAGACTTTTGGTCTTTCCCAAGACAGGAATAATCGTCGGGGTTAGAAGGTTTTGTAAATGAGCAAGAATTCTCATGGCAAAACTGTGAGCATGAATCATAATCCATTTCAACAAATGGATAATTGGATCTAATATTGTTAAGTTTAGATGGTGCAGCAAATAAGTGATTCAAATCAGACACCATAGGTGGCTTCTTATCAAATAATGACTGTGGAACGGTATGTTCTGCATTAACAATAGTAGAAGATGGTATTTCAGTTCCACCACATCTCCATTCAATGGTACTACCACCGTAAACCAAGTTCATCTTGCCATTCACACAATCTACATCATTATACATAATTCTTCTAGCTTCAGTGTAATCAAATACATGATGCTGACCATACATCCTTCTGAGTTGCTCCCGTACGGTTTCAGTAATCTTAGGCCTACCAAATAATGCTACAAAAGTCAATACTGCAAACATATATCTGAATTCAATCGGCTTATTGAAAACCCTAACTTCTTCGCTCCAGAAAAAATCCGTAACGGACACTATGAAAAATTTTCAGCATTCAAATTTGTGAATTTATGTTCCTGTTGTATTATGAAAAATTCAATGACGACGGCTAACGATTAAATAATTAAATATTTCAATAGTAATTGATTTTCTGATTAGGGAACGATTGATTTAATGGGGAAGATTGCTGTGGGAAAAATGAAGCTTGGAACTGGTATGGTACTTTTTCAGTTAATTGGAAATGTAAAGTCTGAAGGTAACCAGCAGCAATGTCTCTTTTAATTTCATTATCGCCTGCTAATTGAATAATTGTGTCTAAAAGGACCCTTACTCTAGTTTTGGACATATAAAAAATGTAAAATGGTGGTTTGTCATGTAAATATTGTAAAGTTGATAAGACAAAAGTGGCACAATGGATCTCCAAGATTTTTGTACAATACTTAAGATTTTACGGGATCCTAATGAGCCAAGTTATTTTGAAGCATATAGGATGTATGATAATATCCTTAATCAAAATGATGGTATGATAATTGAGCTTCTTCTGAAGGTTATTCAATTTGCAGATGAGTTTTCTTTGATAAAGCAGTCTGTTGTATTATTAGGAGTTGCAATAAGGAAAATAGGTAATAATTTGAATGATGAAATATGGAATAGTTATGAAGCCCTTGCATTTAGTTGTTATGAATTTGTTGTAACTCAAGAAAATATTCCTCTCAGCGAAAGATTGATATTAATTTCTATATTCATCGAATTTTCAACATTATTTATTGATCTTGGGCTTTGGAATTTTTATCTCGTTTCAGCTTTTAAATATGCTGAATCAAACAGTGTTTCTCAAGTTGTTTTAGGTTTAGAATGCCTGACTGGCTATGTTAGAGAGTACTCGATTGATGATTCATATAAAGAAAGTTTATACGGGCTCATTTTCGATTGTTTGCAGAAATATCAAGATCCAGGGGTAATTATTCCAACTCTAAGACTGGTGTTAGCATCTGGGTCTATTTTTATGAATTCTGACATTTCTTTGAATGTGTTTTCATCTGTTATTACCCTCTTGAAATCAAAAGTTCAGGGAGAGATCAACAAAGTTTTATCAATGATATTACAATTTATTGACAACTGTTTTTTAGTCTCTCATTATGAAGAGATAATGATACAATGTATTTATATTTTAAATGACAAATCTTTGAGTAGAGGGTCGAGAGAACTGGCTTTTATGGTCATACTTGAAATTACTCAGCTTAAGTCTGATGTAACGAAATCTCTTCTTAATGAATTCATGAATTCAATAATTTCATCTTTGACTGAATTTGATACTGAAAACATAAATTGTGAGATGTATGAAGACACCACCCCCAGGACTCTTATTGAATCATCATTATCTGATGTTTTTCAACTCTTAGTGAATTCTGAATTGTTAGAATTCTCTATGGAATATTGTCTTCGAAGCGAATGGGAGTATTCAAGAGCCGGTTTTTTAATATTAGCTGCTTGTTCGTGTAATATGCCAAATGAATTCAATCATTTTCCTCATGTTTTTGAAGTTTTTTGTTATTTTGCTATGAATCCAGTTAATCATATCTTATGTATTGAGGCATATTTATCGTCCCTTTATACATTCTGTAGAAACAATATTGACTCATTTTTATACGAATACGAAACACAGTTATGGAGTATTATTCAGAGACTTTTGGAGCTTCCATTATCATCTATTCTTAAATTGCTGAATCTATTTGTGAAACATACTAGACTTTCTTTACCATATGAAAGTATTATAACATTTTTGGTTAATTCATCAAGTCCTGAGCTTCAAAATGATATTTTATTGTGTCTTAATAGTATATCTGAACAACAGGGACAAAATTGTCAACAAAAAGAATTAATTCTATCATATATTTTTTCATTTGGATCAACTGTAAATGAGCTACCTCTATATTCTTTACCTATACTTATTTATTTCCGCGTTTGCCAAAAAGAAGTTGCTGATAAGTTATTCAATGAAAACACTGAATCGATGTCTAATGAAGAATATTTGATCTACAATGATTGTATTAAGAGTTATATTATTTATCCAGATTTGTTTTTATATATACAAGATATGATTGGTGAGTATATTGAAAAATTATGTGTGCCACTGACATATAATATGGTTCCAGATAATAGTGATGTTTCTGAATATTCTGAATATGAGTACTATCACAGTAATAAATTTCATTGTATATTGTTGTTTGATAAGCAATTAGTTGAACAGTCAGTTTCTTATATAACATCACTTGTTGCCCTAATACTTCAAAAACTCCCTATTACACAGGTTATTCTCAATCAACTAATATATATAATATCTGATTGCTTATCTCTATCAATGTTAATACCTAGAACAGATGCATCTCTTGAACTATTAACTGATTTGGTAATGGTTTCTGAAGATATGGGACCATTTTTACCATTGATACAGTCTATTAATGTTGATGATATGGAATGTGATTCGTATATAGATTTATTTTCTGTTTTGAATCAGATATTCCAGAAAATGGACAAACATCAGATGACTGAGACAATATTTTCCGATCTCAAACATATTATGATTGAGTTTATTCGAAAATCATCAGATTTTTATGAACAAAGTGTCATTGATGCTCATGTTAAAATGGCGTACTTATTTTCCACCATTTATGAAATTAAGGGAAATATATCTTCCGATATATTTTCTTCTACATTTTTCGGAATTCTTTTTCCATCTGATATTATTGAGTTTGTTTCAGGGTATATGATTGCAAACATTTCTTATCAGCTTGATTTGGAAATCGGTTTTTACACCAGTCACCTTGAAACATATGATTATGGGATAAGGAAGCATGCTTCTGACTGTATTAGGAAGATTTGTAAGAAAAATATTATTAGTGATGATCAACAAATTATGTCACTGGATTCTATTTCTGAGACTTTAAAAATTGAAGGAGCATTGGACGAGATTGATGATAGTATAAAACTTTCTTTTTGTAAGTCATTATCACTAGGAATCATAAAGTATGATTCTCTTCGAGACAGCATGCCCTATTTAGAATCTTTTTTCATTTGTTTTCCAATATCCTCATTGTCAAATAGTATTATCTTCTCCGCATTGAGTTTAGCAATCCCAAGATATCTTTCAATGTCAAGTGAAGTTAATTGTATTTTTTACTGTTTCGAAAATTCTGATTCATGGTCCATAAAAGATGCAAATACTCTCCACGATTTGAAATGCTCACTTTTAGAAGTTACTCAAACTTACTACTCTGAGTTTTCTTCTCTTAATCAGCACATGAAAAATGAAATTGGTCATTTTTTGCAATCAAAATAGAGGAATATAATAAATCGCTCCTGTTTTGTTAATTGTAAAGTTTCGATTCATTTTTCAAATAGAACAAAAAATTGCTTTCGAAAACTGTCTCTATGGAGATTCCTTTACAGAGGAGCCTTTATACATTGAAGATATTGCTTTTATGGTTGATAAAATTGTTAAACTTCCGTATTTCAGACCATTTTCTTTGGATAAGTGTGTAAAACTTAGTATTAAGTATGGAACATATGCGGATTTTCGCAAACTTTTATTGAAGAGGTCATTTGAGCGCCCAGTTTTAGTTCATCGCTTGTTTAAAGTTGGGGTTTTTGGGTTTAATGAGATTGAACCTTATTTGATCGAAAAAAAGTCTCATCTTTTATGTTATTATTTTCGTAGAGAATTAAAAGACTTTAATCAATTACTACAGAGTTTTGGGAAACCTAATTGTTCCCATGCACCATTTTTTGAAAAGGACAACATTGACTCATTGATTGAGTATGGTTTTGAACCCATGAGTATTGAATACTGTTTAAAATATGATTCAATAGAACAATTCCGTGGCTTTCGAATTGGAAAACAACAGTATGGCTGTTGTTCCCCTTTTGAGTGGAGCTGTGGCCCAAAAAGACGTGATCTATTGTCAATTGCTGGTTATTTTGGATCAATTAAATGTTTTAAGCATCTTTTGTTGAACAATTTTCCTGTATCTGGTTTTGTTAGGTCAGCTGTGGTTTGTGGTGGTAATTTAGATATGTATCATCTAATTAGTGAAGGTATCACAGAAGATCTTGAAATCATGTCTGATGCAGCAAGTCATTGTCGATTATCTTTACTGAGATTTTTTCATGAAAATGGCGCTAGTTTCAACACTGATAGTGAATATTTTTAATTATCACAATTGGAAATACCCCGCTTTATTATGCTGCAAATATTGGACATCTTAGTGTTGTAGAGTATCTTGTTTCTCAGGGGGCAGATATGGAGAAAAAAACAAATTTTGTAACAAGAATGATTTTTTTCACTCGCCTCTCTATGTTGCTTCAGTATTGGGTCAAATTGCTGTTGTTGAATTTCTTGCTGAACATGGTGCCAATGTTAATTCTAAGTCAGAAATCGTTTTCATTTGATTTTTGATATCACACCTCTTCATGAGTCATGTTTTTATGGCCATTTAGATGTTGTTGAATGTCTTGTTAAACATGGAGCTGATGTGAATGCAAAAAGCAACCAAATATTTTTATTACCAATAATAATACACCTCTTCATTCAGCTTCAATGAATGGTAATCTACAAGTAGTTAAGTATCTAATAACCATGAATGCAGATATTGACTCAAAAACGAAAAACCATCTAGATTTGAGTTCAATCAAACCCCTCTTCATTTGGCTGCAATATGGGGGCATTTATGTGTAGTTGAGCTTTTATTCAACCATGGTGCTGATATTATTGCTCAATCAGATGATTCATTAACAATGAACAGAACCGTATTCCTCTTCACTTTGCCGCAGAAGAAGGACACTTGGATATTGTTAAATTCATGCATAATCTTGGAGTTGACATTAACGCCAAGGACAGGTTCATCAGTCACTTGCTTATGGATATACTCCCCTTCATTATTCATCTATAAAAGGTCATTTACCTGTTGTGGAATATTTATTGAATCAAAAAGCTGATATTAATTCTCGAACAGACAGCTATGAGGAATTCTCAATTTATATACACCACTTCACTGTGCTTCTCAATATAATCAACTTAATGTTATCGAGTATCTGGTTAATTTGAACGCAGATATTAATGCGAAGACAATAGATGGATCAACTCCATTGCAATTAGCCAATACACTGGCTATTAAGGAATATTGGAAGAAATTATCTTTCCAAACAAAGAATCCTATCAAGTAAAAAACCAGTTATGAATCAATTTTACAAAATAATCGTAAATTAATTGTTTACAAAATTTACAAAAGAAAAGTGACCAGAATGGGAGGGAGTAGTAGTAACGCCGAAAGGGCTGATGTTTTAGAGATTTTGGTTCCAAAAACGTTCAGACATTGTGTAACTGACTTATCAACGGAAAAACTAACAAAAAAGGAGAAAGAAATGATTGATAGATATGTTAGATCATACGTTGAGACTTATAATAGGACAAAAGAAAGAACTGCAGAACAATTTCTCCTTTCTGATTACGCTGATTTCCTATATTAAACCATAATATTTATTATTTTTTATGGAGTCCACTGTTGTGTTCACTAAAGATTGGCATCCAGAAGCTACAAAAACCCGCGTATTGGGCCATAGATATAAAGTATGTTTTATTTCTAATATCAGGAAGGTGTTTTTTATTATCTTGTTAAAGAAGATAATGACTCATTACCAATTATCCAATCAGAAAAAGAAATCAAAGACCTTGTTGCTCTTGGAAATTATTGGATTGATTTAGATGCGAAATATACCAAAGGAGATCTAACAATACCCACGAAAATGACCAGGTTAATGGAAGAGTATAAAGAATCAAGTGATCCTGCGAAAAAAGAAGAATTTTTGTCGAAAAACAAGGCTTCTGATCCTGCAAACAATTCAAATACCAGGAAAAAACAAGTTTTTACGATTCATAATTCTCGAGATGTTAGCATTAAACCCTTTACTGTCATTAGCATCAATACCCAAAATGGAAAATATAGGTACGAAATAAGAGATAATACATTGAACAAAACTGTTCAAGTTAATGAGGGTGAAGCAGAAAATAATCCTGGGTACTTAGATGCAATACTTGATTACTATGAAGAAAAGATCATTTATCATAATAAAACAGTGTAATACGCAAATTTTTAGCTATTTTCCTCCGAGCTTAGATTCTTGAACACACGTGAACCCTACAAACTCTTTTTGAGCTTCACGACTTAATTGTGGAGCTCTCTCTAAAGAACCTTGTATACTTTCATTGGTAAATGATGAATCGAAATTCTTAGTATCAAGCTCATTATCTAATGTTGGTACCCATTCAGGTGTTATCTTCTTATTCATAACATCTTCCCAATTAAATGAAGAAAAGAATGGATGAGCTTTGATCTCTTCGTAGTCCCTTTCGCCTGATCCTATCCTTTGAGATGGATTCCTTTCAAGCAATCTCAAAATCAAATCTCTGGCATTCGCTGATACATAATGGGGGAAAGTTATTGGGTCACTCATTATTGATTTGTACATTTTCGTCATGTTTTCATCATAGAATGGTGGTAAACCCGTGAGCATTTCAAATAATAATATACCAAAGCTCCACCAATCAACAGCTTTCGTGTAAGGAAGCTGCTGAAGTATTTCTGGTGCGATATACTCTGGTGTTCCGCAAAATGTTGATGTTGTTCCTGTTGGACCCATCTTCCCTTTTACTAATCCGAAATCAGTAATTTTAAGGTGTCCATTGGCATCAACAAGAATATTCTCTGGTTTCAAATCTCGATAAACAAAGCCCAGAGAATGAAGATGGCCTAAACCTAGTATAATCTCTGCTGAATACAGCCTGCATCTGTTTTCAGAAAACTTCCCGTCCTCTTTAAGCCTGCCAAACAGTTCTCCTCCTGGAACATAATCCAAAACAAGGTATATTTTGCTCTCACTTTGGAAAGAAAAATGGGCAGAGACTAAGAAAGGGTGAGATGTTCTGAGAAGAACATTCCTTTCTGTTAATATTTGTTCTACCTGGTTAAATTCCTCCAGCTGTTTCTTAGACATACTTTTCATTGCATAAGTTTTCCCGTCTTTCTTATGTTTCACAAGCTGCACTTTCCCATACGTTCCCTTCCCTATAACTCGAATAACTGCAAAATCATTTACAGATATATGCTTAGGATCTTCCAATTTAACTCCTTTCCGAGATTTCTCTAAAACTTCAATCCACTCATTTATAACAGCTTCACTTTCTCCAATAATATAATATGTTCTCGCATTAGGAACAACTATTTTTAATGCTGGCTGCTTCGAACACTCAGGAGCCCTGTCAACATATTCCGATTTGTTCAAAAAAATAACTCCTTTTTCTTTCTGTCCAGGTTCCTTATAATAATACAGATTTTGGCCCCTCAACACAAACCATCGCTTTCGCCACGTTTTAATAAAGCCTCCTTGTTTAATAAGCCACCCATTTTTTATTATCGGAGGACCCGAAGATTCCATTATTTTGTCAAAATAATCGAGCAAAAAATCGTCAAATTCTCACTTTTAAACCAAACTGTCTTTTTTAAGAGATACAATATCCTTCAAGTTTTGTATATGCAAAATATTTGCCCAGTGAGGATTTTTCAATTGACTGAGCTTCTATCTCGTGAATTGGCTTGCCGCGGAGCAATCCCCGGCGCGACGGGGTTAGTTCTGATAGAACAAGAGGATTCGAATATTCTGAGGGTAAAAAACGTCAGCCATTTTTTTATGTGCCATTCATTTAACAACACAAGGTATGTTTTTACGACAAGCATTGTCTCAATATGCTCTTGTGTTTTCAGCAATTTGAACTTGCCTAGTGGTAATGGGGGTTCGATTCTGTATACCAAGTCTGGATCACTTGAAATCTATTCGACAATGTTTCATAATTCTTCAACAAGTTTTAGCAACGAAGGAGGAGCGATATATTTTACCGGAAAAAACTATAATTTGTCCAATATATGCTTTTCTGCCTGTTCTGCATCAATCGCTGGTGCTTATTATTCAAGTGGAAACGCAAATATTACGTTTTCCACTCTAATTGGGTGTTATTCTAAGTCCCAAGATACAACAAGGACTCATAATGGATACATAATCGCTAATAATATGAACTCAACGTCAAATATTGCTGGAGGAGACGGTGGAGGACTTGAGTTCTCATTGGTTAAGTATCCAATTATAACACTGCTAACCATAGCATTGAACAAGGCCCCTGGTATTTTTACCACATGGTATGTCACTACTGCTCCAGCTGCAGTTTCACATATTAACATTATTAACAATATCCCATCTTCATCATTATTATATATTGCCAATTCATGGAGCTATAACAACACTGTGTTTTATGGAAATTCTGGAAAAGTTACTTATGTGTATTCAGGATCTGTTAAGTTTTATCATTGCCTTTTCTCGGCTGTTCCTGAAACATCATCTGTGACAACATACATGTGCAGTATAATTAACACTTGTGACACCATTCATATATCCCACCTAAACACTGCATTTTGTGAGGTAAATGATTATATGCCAACTGCCGCACATCGAGGTTTCAAAAATATTGCAATGTTTGTTATGCTATTGTTGAATAAATGAGATTTAATAATACTTATTTGAACACATTAAGATCAATGTTTTCCCATGATTCGAGCGTCTCATCGTCCTTATTATCCACTGAAAATGAAAAAAGAGTGGTAATTTTCTTCTCTGTTTTCATGATATCAATTTTCTTAGGCTTTTGGACTTCAAATGGCTGCTTGGATTTTTCCAATTTGTTTTTCGTGAAAGCTAAAGACAAATCAGGGAAAATGGAAGAAATGGAAGAAAAAGGAACATCCTGTTGAAAGGGTCGTATCAGAAGAGAACCATCGATATAATGCCGATCCAACCATTCCCTCATGGTTGCCGAAGAATATGGGCCCATAACATTACTCGCTGGATCCTGATAAACCCACCCTTCTTCTATTGTTTTCTCTAAATCATTCCTTTTAACATATATCTGTTGGGGATCTTTAGTATTTATCTTCTTTATGTTTTTATTACTATCGTTTGACAATCCTTTTTGTATAGATTCCTCACTCTTCTTCGATATTTCTTTATCTTCAACATTATTGGAATCGTATTCGTCGCTCTCTGACTCTTTTAAGGAGTGGTACGGATTCATTATGTCAAAACCGGTCTCTATCGTTCTCTAAGTACTCTAGTAAAAAGTAGTATGTCTCGATCTTCTTATTCTGGTCGTTTCCGGTGAATGCCTCAGCGAATTCCTTTGCTTTTTGGTGACCTTGTGCCAAAGTTACGTGTAATTCTGCGATTGTAGATATAGGGATTTTTCTTGAGAGCAATATTAAGAGATCCAATGATTTTTGGCACTGGAGAGATGGTAGTTTTTGAAGTGATTCGGATATGTATTGTTCTGCAATTTCTTGAATTGGTATTTGTATTCTGTCCGAATTAATAATAAGCTGTAATGATTCAAATAATGCTTCTTGGATTGTTTCAGATGACGCGCTAAGGAGAGAGTATATATAATTCAGTGCAAGGTTGCTTTGGTTTTGAACATAGTGCGCTCCGCATAATCCAATGAGGCTTCTAACATATGAAACTTCATGAATATCAACAGAATTGTTAATAATTTGAACAACAAGATCATCGTTGGCCATATCTGGAAGCAAAAACTGAATGATTTGTATATGGAATGATGTCAACTGGTCGTTTGTTAAAGATGAGATCCAATTAAATATAAAATCATTGATCTCACTACATGAAGAATCTATCCATTTCTTTCTATATGCTCTGGCAATGGTTCTAGAAAATTGCAATGAGTATTCGGGTATATACTCTTCAAAAAATGATCTCGATTCATTAATCATTGCAGATATCAGAGTATGAAATGCATCTCCGAACGAATCGTTGTAGGTTTTAACTGATTGTTTGACGAGTTGATCAAAAAAGTTCAAACCATACTGAATGTCATATTGAAGAAATCCTTGATATAAAGAAATAGAAGTATCCAATATCTGACTAAACATTGATACAACATCATCGTCATAATCATATTGGGTGAGAATATTGATGCATGAACAAATAATGAAAACATTGTTCTCTGTTTCAACATCCGCCATTAATTGAATGATTTGTGGAATATACTGGTCAGTTATGAAAAAAGATGGGCGAATTTTTGTTAGTTTTGCCAAAGATTTGGCGTAATCATTAATATTTTCTGATATCATTGCAAAAACTTGAGGAAGGATCTCTGTAACCCTATCCACAATACTATTTGAACATTGTATCAAAAAATCAATTGCCGAATATGGGGGTGGGTTCATAGTATATAGGCTTTCAAAAGCAAGATTTGCAAAAACTTCTTTAGGTTTTCCAATCATATATGAAACAGCAAAATATACGCCGGGGCTACTGTTTTCAATATGATTCTTAATTACTAAATACACTTTTTTTGTTACTAGAAGATCCCTAAATATTAGTTTCAACTCATTTTTTGCAAATACTTTATCTTCGAGAATTCTAATCAGGAAATCAAAAAGGTTAGGCAAGACCTCGCCATAAAAAAACGGAGGACATGTTTTGGTATTTTCCAAATAAAGCTTCACCAGGGCAAACAGGGTTTCAATCATCAATAACAACTCGGATACAGGTCGGTGGTGGTGTAGCGATTCCATACACTTAAACAATGAGGAAAAAATGGTTTCTGTGATATGGATTCTGGAAGGATCCATATAAAACTCGTGACTATAATCTATTATCTGGCACCAAGCAAATGAAGCTCTGTTAACATCATTCTCGGTAAAAACACCTGCTTCAAAAGTCTCAGCCAAACTTTCAAGGTATTCAACCATTGTCATCAAAAAATCATGTACATATATCATATCATCAGATGAATTATTAGTAAACTCATAACTCAACAATATTTCGAATAACTCTAATACCTGTGATATATATTCTGGATTGTGCAGAGCCTCTACTATTCTTGGAAAAAATACAATCATTTGACATGGCTCTTTCCATTTAAAAACTTCTGTGTGAAGACTTAACCATTCTGATGAGAGTTCACTTTGATGAAGCAAATCCATAAGGCTGTCCAAAGAATTCTTAATTATCGAACTTAGATCAGAATTGTTGGTCAATGTTAAATTATAGCCATTTTCAAGAATAAAAGAATATGTCAACATTAAAAGCTTTGAGTTATATATATTAAGCTGAGAAACAAATCTTGTTTCTAAGTAGCATATTAGAGCTAAAATTGAGCATAATACTGATGAAACTTGGAATGATAATTTAACATTAGAATTAATTATATCAAGACACTTGATAACTGCAGTTTCAATCAGTGATTCGTTTATATCTCTCCAATTTTCTTTCAAAAGGGTTTTTGCAACATTTAAAACGAAAAAGGTAACTCTCTCAGATCTATACTCATTCAAAAGGAAAAAGATCGCTTCAAATGCCTCGTTAATAGTGTTCCATTGCTTTTTCCAATCATATTCTGTGCCATTATCAAAAAACTTGTTAATCTGTTCCTCTATATAGGAATAATCTAAATCCATATGCGCTTTACTAATCGTCGCTGAAAAATAAACTAAAGAAATACTAACATTTATTATTTGTTCTCAATTTCATTACAGAAATGTGTCCAATTAACATCTCCTCGCACATTTGATTGGAACCTTCTGAGTATTTTTTGTAAATCAGGTTCCCTAATAATAAGTTGGAAGCGTTTAAAGCGATCCCTGAATTCTGTTTGTGGAATAATATTGGAAGACAAATTAGAAAAAGCATCATAAGCCCTCATTCTCCTCGCATGTATTTTTTCTCGAATTGTATTCATGACATTAACGTAGTCTAAGTCATTGTAACTTGATGGCACTATAGGCAATTCGGATATGTCCTCTTCGGTTATTAAACGAATCTGCTCTAATAGTTTTTTATATGATATTCTCTCTTTTGATCTATGGTCAGCGAATGTTTGACATAGTGAATCAAACTCTGGAATTGAGATATTGACTCCAAGGGATGTAAATATTGAGTTTAGTCTCTCAATGTTGATTGTTCCATTTTTGAATGTGTCATAGCTAAAAAACATTGAATCAATATTTGCATGAGTGGATTTGATGGCATATGCAAATTGTTTCAATGTATTATGTACCTCCTGAGTTAATGTGTTATTGAATTCTTTTCCAATCGTAATCATCCCTAATTCTTTAATATCACTTAAAAACAGGAAATAATTAGCATTTGAAGACCCTTCCAAATGATAAAAACTTGTAAAAAGCTCAATTTGATAACTACTGAGAAAACCTAGCGAAATAAGTGCTGCCCGAAAAGAAGACAACCTTATCAATCCAAGAGTACTCATTGAATACCTTTGGAACTCGTTTTTCATGTCTATCTGTTTCGAATTCAACTCCTGGACGAATAATGTGAGCGCTTCAATAATTTTATCAGGCAAAACCCTCTTAGGAGCATTAATAGTTTCTGTTATAACTTCAGAAACAATCTCTGGAGGAGAATATACATCACATTTATTACAAAATTCTTCTATTGAAATGATCCAATTTGATCCCTTACAAAACAAAAATTTGAACAAATCCGCCTCGTATGGACTTACATCAAATTCACAAGTTCGAAATACAGCCAAGAGCTGAGAAAACAACAAAAATCCGTCCTTATCGTCATCGAATCGATTGCATAAAGGTCTGAGCATAATTCGATGAGATAGAATGTGTCCTTTAAACAAATTAATTACTCTATCAATATCTTTGTTGTATGATTTGGCTGAAATATTAAGCTGGTTAATGAAATCAACATATCTAATTTTGCCATTTCGATCAGAAAACTCATTTATTAAGGCTTTTTGCTCAGGTATTGTTAAAGAATAGTCCTCTGTTTTCAATATTTGCAAAAACATCTGTTCGGTAATAAGATTTGTCTTAAAAGGATCATTATTTTCAAAAATACTCGATAATAATGAATGTCTCTCAGTTACTTCTGTTCTGAATCTCTGAATTAAACCTTCGACATTGATCATTTCTTTGGGTGGAGGGGTCACAGTTTTTGTATTTTTATGTGTCTCTAAAGAGGTACAAAATGCTATATAGTTTACATTCTCTCCATTTAAAAATGCGTTGGAAATACTATCAATATTTTGCGGAGAAATTGGAGACCCAAATGAGGCCAATACTGAACAAAATGTACTTTTTGGTAAAAAACCCTTCTTATACTTATCATATTTGGAAAAACTATGATATACATCAATTCCTTGAGCCTTTGTTGAGTTAAAAATCAATGAAAGTTGGTTTTCAGTCACTTTATCAACTACCAATGTCTTTTTGTCCTCGATCTTTGAAGTTGGAATACTTTCTATCAATTCCGCAAGCTCAATATAATGTATTGAACCTTCAGGATATAGTGCAAAATCTTCAACAATTCCTTTCACTTCTTTTGCATTTCCAAAAGCAGAAAAAAATGAATCAATACTAACTGAACCAACTTTCATTCTATCATATTTCTTTATAGCATCGATGAAACTAATCCCAGTATTTAAAAGGAAATTTTTGAATTCTCTAAGTCTATTATTTTGTGAATCCACAAATTTGATTTTTGTTGACGTTGAAAACATATCTAAAAATCTCTTATACTCAATCATTCCTTTCTCATTCATATACCCTCTACAAATATCCTGAAATTCCGATTCTTCGATTTGAATCTGAAGAGTATTCAGAACTTTTCGAAATCTATGAATGATAACAAATCCTGAATCTTTTGGATCCATCTCATGAAATAAATCGATAATATCTATCCCTTTTCTCCTTGTCTGAAACTTGATCTGAGAGAACACATTCTGGATCGGTGTTGCAGACATCAGATAAAAATAAACGTTTTAGGATACTCAACCAAATTTACTTTAAGGAATGACTGGAGCTTGGGATTTGACCTGGAGGTGCTCAGCAAGTTCTGGTGGAGCAAACTTTTCTCTGCCTGGGGATCCATCGTTTCTTTCTTCATCTTCCATAAAGCAAAGGAACATTGAGTCGATACCAATTTCAAAGATCTGTGTGAAAGCACCAGCAATGATATAAGATAGGAAGAACACAATGATGGCTGGAACTGCAAAGAAAGATACTTTTTCGTTGTTCATGAAGAGAACGATTGAGAGGACTGTGACTGCACCTGAAACGAACACTCTACCAAGGAATAATGAGAAATCACCAACCCAGTTGATAGTAGCAACTCTAACGCAGTTACGAATGATAAGGTTAAAGGCCTGGACACATCCAGAGAAGAATGAGTAACCATGGATAGCAATAAGAACATAAGCATTACGATTGAGATACTGGAGGAACTTTTCAAGGCACCAGAAACAGCAGCTTAGGCATTTAAGAAGGTACTGGAGAGCTGTGGATTGGGCATCCTTAGTCTTTTCCTTGATGTATTCGATTATAATGCGAATGATCTTACAGATGGTGATAATAAGGGAACCTAAAGCAAGAGAACCAGTATGGTAATAAAGAGATCTCTTAAGAGAATCCCAAATTGGTGAGGAGCCCATATTTTCCCTTCTTGGTTCACGATTGAAGTAGTATTTAGCAAAGACGCCAGCAACAGTCATTTCACTCAAGGCAAAAATAAAGCATGAAACCCAAAGGAATCCAACAAAGTGATAAATTGAAAGATATTGAATTGTGGAATCATAGGTAAAATCAATTCTATCATAGACCTGATAGTCGGAATTATAAGCAACTCTTTCACTCTTACCAGCTCCGAAAAGAACAACACCAACAAGTGCGCAATAAACCCACCAAGCAGTAACCAAAAGATATGTGATACTTGGGAATAAGAAGAGCATCTTAACTTCTCCAAATACCTTCGAAACAATTTCTATTATAGATATAGATAGTTGAATTCTTTCAGCAAGGAAGAGAAGGAGAAGAAGAACAATAACATCAACACCAATCATAACATAATACATAATGGTGAAGAAGTCCTTATTGAAACTTTGTGAATACAAACCAAGTGAATAGGCTTCGGCAGCAGTACTGTTTTTGAACAAATCCTCCTTTTGTGCATAACATAAGTATGTTAAACCCCCAGAAACTACAACTGTTAATGCAACAGTGAGCCATATGAAGAAGCCAGCAGTAATTCTTAAAGTAACTAACCATAGACATGATAAAACAAGAGCAAACACAACAGCGAAAACTATTGTCCACTTGGTCTCAATAACATCTGATAAAGCGGCAGCATACCATGTAGATGACAAGTTATCACTTAAACCAGCATATGAGCTAATATTGTTAGCGTTATCGAAGGCACCAGAGTTAGGGAAACACCTTCTGAACAGCAATGAAGAATTATATGGGCAGAAATAACCCTTAGATTGCTCAGAATCTGGTTCTGAGTAGTTCCTTATTGTAGCCTTGACTGAACCACAGTTGGTATCATTGGCCAAACCATCCATAAAACCAGGAAGAGCGATTTTGATGAAAGCATCAGAGAATAAACCAGCTTCTGGGCATTTTTCAACACAAAAACTGCGAGCATACCCCATTTTACCTGGTCTAACCCAAAACAAGTATGGCTTTCCTTCAAGATTAGGTAGAGTTTCACTGTTATTAACAGCAAGAAGCCTATTATCATAATCACACAAAAGACCTCTGTGATCTGTGGGCATATAAAGATACATAACTTGTGACTTGGGGAGAGTATAAAACAACAATCCTAACATACCACATAAGAAAATCAAAAATATAACAAGCATGGCTACATCGGTGCAGTGCCTCTCTTCCTCGTGTCCGCGGAAATCAGGATTATAAGAATAGCTCTGGTTTGCATCACCTGTTATAGACTGACCACCACTACCCCCATTTCCGTACTCAACCTCGCCCTTAACCGGTGGAGGTGGGTAACTGTATGCAACATTAGAGTCGTAGATATTCATCACTATAAAATTCTGGTTTTTCTATTCATTTCACGGTTATAAAGAAAAAACGGATTTATCAAGTTTTTGATAGAATAATTCTAGTCTAATAAGCAAATAGGCAGACACATGAGACAGGGGAAGAGTGCTATCATGAGGTATGTAGGTAGCATGATGAATGCGTATGTCCATCGCTTTCCACTGTGTAGGACGCAGTTTTCGTAGATGAAAGAGGAAGCGATTGTTGAGAAATTGTGTAAACTTAGAGCTTTTATGCCATTTTTTTTCGTAATGTATATAGTTTCTTTGGGGTATGTTATGGGATTGATGGTTAAAACGTATGTGTCTACCATACCATTACATGTTTTTTCAGATTGGAGAATGAATGCAAATATGTCGAAAATGACGAACACAATTGCGATCATAAAATATGATACAAGTCCACATATTGAGACTGCTAATAAATCCTTTTCCCATACTGTTGATATGAACATCAAGAACATTGGAATCATTAATATTAAACACACAATTTCTGTGATTAGATAAAACTGTATATAAGACATCACCAAGTTATCATAAACAGAATCTGTACCCGCCAAGATTTTAAAATCAACAATAAGCAGTCCTGTCATACCGACTGTGTTTGATATACCTATAAGAAACCCTATAACAACAAAAATCTCAAAGAGCATATACTAACGAATATTTATTTTCTTTTTGTGAGCTTTGGTTTCTGCCGATTGGATATTTCATTGATAATACCCTTTATTCCGTTGGTTTCGAATATACCTCTCAGTTCTTCACTTTTGATGTTAACTCCGAGTTTTTTAAGATTTCTAGACAAATCAAGAGCATTTGTTGAGCTTTTTATCATTGGTTCCCACTGTTTACCTTTGAGTTGTTCCGCAATACCATTAAAGAGGATGTCATATTGTGTTAAAGGAGGAGGCGCTTTTTTAACTGGCTCAGGGACGTTGATTCTTGCGCCATCTGAAATAAGGCGAGTAAAGGAGCTCACAGTGAGTTCCCCACCATACTGCTCTACTATTGACTCAATTATGGATCTAGATAATTCTGCGTTATCTTGCTTAATGATACCCCGATATATATCTTCTGATGTCAGCCTTTCAGAGTTGCCCCTCCATGTTCCAAAACAATCTCTTAAAGAACGATACTTGGAATTAGCAACACGAGAAATATATGATATTGTTTCGTCCATGTTATATTCTGTACAGTCTTTTGTTTTTGATAAATCAAGTGCTTCTCTCGGAGGAGCTCTAACAACAGTCAGCTGAGGCTTCTCTCCAAATATTGAAGGATCCAAAGTACCTCTGGCGCCGCTTGTAGATTCCCTAATTTCATTATTTTGTCGCTTTTCACCAAAAATTGATGGATCAAGAGCTTTTCTGGCATTTGAAGGTGTATGTGTCGATTCGGTGCCACCTCCAAATATTGTTGGATCTAGGGAACTCCGAGCCCCACCCGATGAATAAGGCTGGCTAGACCCAGAATTGTTAAATATGGAAGAATCAAGAATCTTTTTGCTCTGCCTGTTTGAAGGATCCATGGGTTTCTCATGTGGGTTATCCTTCGATGTTATGTCAAAAAAGAGCTTAAAGTAGTTGACAAGTCCTGTGTTCTCCTTGTCGATTGAAAGAATAATGTTTGCAAGATCGTTTGGATTGCTAATAATCCTATAATCCTGAGCAAAAACGGTAAGTTGTTTTTGGGTTATAAATCCTGTGACATTTGGATCTTTTTCTAAACAATACTCGATTAGATCCCTTCTATGTTGTCCTAATCCTTGAATTGGAGAAAAAGAGTTTGAAGAATTGATTCGATTAACTGGTATTTCACTTGATTCGGCCTGTACAAATAAAACAAAATTCTTAAAAGTAATTTCTTGTCCTTTAACATCAAATGCATCCCATAAAATTGCCTTCTCTTCTGAATCTCGAGTGAATTTCAAATCTTCGAGTCTCTGATCAAACCGGTCTTGTGTCATAGGGAAATCCCCTGTGAATCTTTTCCACCTCTTTGCGTTATTTTCGGATAAAGATAATATAAAGGTCCTAAATGAATCAATAAGTTCTCCCATTTTTTTATTCGTTATAATGACATCCCAAAAGCTTGAACTTAACAAAGAAACGAAGGAATTCTTTGAGATTATAAAGAATAAAATTGGAATCAAGACCCAAGAAAAGAAACAATGCTTTGTATTTTTAATTGGAGATCATAATTCCGGAAAGTCTTATTTGAAAAAGAAAATGGTTAATGGCAAAAATGGGTCTATTTCTGAATCAAAAACAACCTTTGCTATAGAATATTCATTTATATATTATTCTAGTGATATTAATTTGCATATTATTGAAGTTAATAACTCTTCAAGTCAAAATATAATGCTTTTACAATACATAAAAGAGAATTATCATTGCTCATGTGTTGCTTTCATGTTCGATCTGTCGAATCTGAACAATATTGAAAAGACAATTAATGCCATGTATAATCCATTTGTTAAAACTATAGTGTCCGAAATCCAATCTAATGAATTAAAAGACCAGCTTTTCGGTTATTATTCTAAGGCATATACATCTCGCAGTGAATATTACCAACCAGAGGTTTGTACATTCATTCCGATCATGTTCATTGGATCAAAATCAGATACACTAGAAATACCCAGCTCTGAATTAGACTGCTATATATCAAATTTGAGGATTGAGGCTTTTCATCAAGGAGCTGGATTTGCCCTCTCAAATGCCGAAGGGTTAATTGATGTCTTGGTCTCTTTAGGTTTAAGGAGAGATATTACAAATGAACCATCAAGTGGATTGATCCCTCCTGGTCTTGATCATCAGGATAAGATCCCAGAACCCACTGACATTCCAGATGAAAAGACCGAGGAATCTCATGATGATGTACCTGAAATTCCCAGTTATAACGAATTTATCAAAAAGTTGGTAGAATCTAATAAAAAGTAACTCTGAGATCCCTAACATATCAATTATTCTAATGAGAAAATGTATTCAAACCATGATTTTTTATTGAAATTAAAATGAATGGTACGCTTTTCCATTCTTCTTGTGTTTTCTAATCCCAAATTGATTTCTCCTATTAACATAAAATATGTTCAATGAAAAAAAGCAAAAACAATTATATTAAAAACAAAGGAGATGGTTTCAACGAAACCTGTAAAAAAATGAATGTAATTGAAATCAAACTTCTTAAAAATGGCCCAGTTTTCTTATCAAAAATAAAAAAACTTCACAAAATTAGACCAATATTACAAAAAGTAAAAAGAATACTCACAATTGGATAAGATACATTCAATTGAAGCATTGTGATGTTAGGTGGAGATATGATTCTCAAAGAAACAATTTGCGAAGATGTTGATGAGAACAGTCTATTATTGTATCCCCCATCAAATGGAAATACTATTACATTCTTTGGAGCCTGGGTAATCATTGTGAATCTTGTTCTAACGTATGACCATAACTATTTACCCGGAAAGCTTGAATGTGGGATTTTGCAATCAGCAACTATTGGATTTGCGGTTTTTTCCATCAATACTTTTTCATTTCTAGTTTATTTGAGGTGTTGGAGAATTGGAAAGGATTCTTCATTCGCCGGCTTATGGAAAAACTCAATTGGGAAATCTAGTATGTGGTTTCCAAGAATAATGATAATAGTTGGCTATATATATTTTGTTGTTGAATTCATTAGTGCAATGATTTTTGAAGTCAAATTTGTGCTTGATCATTTCAATATCAAGAATATTCCGGATATAGTGATCTCATATTGTATTTCTTTATTAACATTTTCATTTTTTGGTCCTTTCCCTGATATCTCCGTTTTTGTTAAACATTCAATAATATCATTAATTTCATGTGGAGCAATATTCACAATTGCCCTTTATCATTTATTCACAAAATTCAAATCAATTGGTTTACCAAAGAATTTGACTTGGTGGAATACATCATTTAACACTCTTGAAACTGCATCAATTTACTCAATAGATCTATTTATGCTACCTTTCAATCATGCGATTCTTTCAAGGCTTGAGAATCCAACACTTAGTCGGATGAAGAAAAATGGTATAATGACTCAAGCTTTTGTGACATTTTGGTTATTTATAATGGGAACAATAGGGTATTTATCTTATCCAAACAATAAAAGTACTGATCCAATATATTGGAAATACCCAATGAAACTTAAACTAATTGCTGCAATCCCAAACCTAATTAATTCTTTTACCACAAATGGAATGATAGTTAACCTTATTCAAAGAGAAATGGTGGACCTTTTTCTAGATGGTACAAGTAATAACAAGGCTGCTATCATACCAGCGGCAATACTCTTGTTAGCTATTGGGGGATCCCTTGGAATGTGGCCAATAAATCTGAGATTAAATGTGAAAATATTGGGAGATATGATTAATTGTGTTCTATTATATATTCTCCCCTATATTTTTTATATTAAAATGAAGATGAAAATGACATTATGTGAAAAAATTGTGATTTCAATACTTTTCATTCTGGGAATAACCCTTACTGTGTTTCTACTTTATATAGATTTTGAAAAAATTCGGAAAACATGGTAAACAAATTACTCATAAAGTTCTCGCTCATTCATTAGCTTGAATAAGCCAAAATATCCAAAACACATGAATCAAAATCAATGACTAACTAATTCTGACAAATTGAAAAAAGTTGACAATGTGATTAGTAAATTAATATGGTTTTAATCATAAATATGGACATCTTTCCCATTAATAGCTATTTTTTCTTTGGTCAAGATTTAATAATTTTTAAAACCAAGATTGAATAGCCTTCAAAAAGTTCTGAAAAAAAAAACATATTGTGTATCATGACAAATTTTGGAACACTGGAATTCAAATCTAGAACATTTAATAAATAATATTGTGATAAATTTGATGGTGGTTACTCCTTGTGCTACCCATGTACTTAATGGTACTCTTGACCTTATCTCTCTCATTCTACGCCAATCAGGATCATATTCATGGCCAAGACAGGTATTCAACAGAATGCACTCCCATCATTTTTCAAGATCATCACTGCAGTTTTAAGACGAAATACCTCGATCTTAAGGAGAATGACATCTCGGCCCAATGATAATGTTGGTTTGAGTCCATTTTATCGAATATGTTTGTTTGACATTCACAACACAGGGTATTCATGATTTAACACCCACCGAAATGTGAATAAAACGACGCATAGCATTATGAGTTATTTTTCCAAACACCCTGGTATGATAAAATCAAAAAGTTGTAACACTGTACAGTAATCAGATATAAATAATACACAGGGGATAGTGTCAACGAAATCATAAAAATATTGTGTATGGTAATTAAGAATTCTTCTATTATCAACACAAATTTCTAGTTGAATCTACAGCATTATCTCAAAAACCCCACAATTTTGTGAAAATCTATCTAAACGTAAAAAGAATGTTCACAAATGGATAAGATGAATTCAATTTTTGTTGGAAATGTTAGGTGGAGATATGATTCTCAAAGAAACTATTTGTCAAGATGTAGATGAGCGCCAAATCATATTGTATCCTCCTGAAAGTGGAAATACTATATCGTTTTTTGGGGCATGGACCATCATGGTTAATCTGGTTCTAACATATGACCATAATTATTTATCAGGAAAGCTTGGATGTGGGATTTTTCAATCAGCAATCATTGGATTAGTAGTTTTTTCCATAAACACAATCTCATTTATGGTTTATATGAGGTGTTGGAGGCTTGGGAAAGACTCTTCATATCCTGGTTTATGGAAAAACACAATTGGAAAATCGACCATGTGGTTTCCAAGACTAATGATAATATTTGGTTATATTTATTTTGTTGTCGAATTTTATAGTACAATGATAAATGATGTGAAAACGATTTCTGGGTATTATAATATCAAAAAACTATCAGATGTGGCCATCTCATATTCTATATCATTTTTGACCTTTTTATTTTATGGTCCATTCCCAGATATTTCATTTTTTGTTAAGCATTCAATTATATCCTTGATTTCTTGCATATGTATCATAGCAATGGCGATATCCCTTATGATCCATAATTATCAAATAAATGGTTTTCAAAAGAATATCATTTGGTGGAATAATTCATTTTATTCACTTGAAGTTGCTTCAATATACTCAATCGACCTTTTTATGCAACCTTTTATCCATGCAATCTTCTCTCGACTTGAGAATCCATCTCTTCAGAGGATGAACAAAAATGGTATTATTGTTCAAAGTTTTGTAACAATATGGATTTTCATAATGGGGACAATTGGTTATCTATCATTTCCAAATAACAATAGTTCTGATCCAATATATTGGAAATACCCAACGAGCCTCAGATTAATTGCTTCGATTCTAAATTTCATTAATTCTTTCACCACAAATGGTTTGATTGTTAACCTCATTCAAAGAGAAATGGTGGACCTATTTCTTGATGGTACCAGCAATAAAAAAGTTGCCATTGTTCCTGCAGCTGTCCTATTAATAGTGGTTGGTGGATCATTAGGATTGTGGTCTTTTAACCTTAGACATAATGTCAAAATTGTTGGTGATATAATCAATTGCTTCCTATTGTATATTCTTCCATATATTTTCTATTTTAAGACCAAATTGAAAATGAAATTAAGGGAAAAACTTGTGATTTCCATTTTCTTCATCCTTGGAACAACGCTCGCAGTTTTTCTTCTCTATATTGACTATGTTAGGATTATGAAAAACTGGTGAATTGATCAAAAACATGGTTTTCATTGATGAATTCTTCCATTCTTGAACATTTTTTAATGTATAATAGCTTTGAGATAAATGGAACTTCCACTGTGGAAGCGGAAAGAAGCCAAAATAACCATTCAATAAACCATATGACATCTGCAAACAATACACTATTCATTTATGATTATGATCAGAAGATAACAACTCATTCTCCAATGCTATACAATCTGAATCACCATTTGGATACCATAGAGGGAATAAAAGCCATATTAAATCGAAATCTAATTAGAATTATGATTTGAAAATCCCTTTCTGATAATATTTTGGATGGAATACAAAGAAAAGTTTCTGGCAAAAATCCAGTTCCCAAAAGCAGAAAATGATGCTTTTGATGATGATTATATTGATATGAATAACAGTAACACTGTTATCATCTCTTCAATCGAAGATATTCAATATCAAATTGATTCCATAAGTCAAGGAATCTATTGTGTTGATTCATTGCGCTTAATCTATGATATTAGATATAAAAGTAATATCAGCGAGCTAATTACAATTGATTTTATCGAATCTTTGTGTCATATTATTCAAAATGGAAATTTGGATTGCTTTTCATTAAGTTTGAGCATATTATCGGTTTTTTATAACAAAATAAAAGATATAATAGGTATTATTGATTTCTTGAATAGTGTTGTAATTAATGGGTCAATGCCAATGGAATCAATTGAGGCCATATTTGCATTTTTTTCTTGTGTTTGTCCAAATAACGAGTTAGTTGCACAGATTTTATTCAAAAATGGTGTTTTTAGTTCCATAAACCAGTTTCTTCAATATACAAAGAATCGACAATCAATGCTAGTATCATTAAGATTGATAAATAATATGCTCATATATCAAAAAGATGAATTTTATCTTGATTTAAAGCAAATAGTTGTATTACTATCGTTTTTTTTGCAGTCAGATGATGCCTTGATTGTTAAGATAACCCTGAGATGCTTGTATAGAACACTAAAAATTCCCAATATATATATTTGGTGCATTCATACTAATGTTCACAAGCACTTGGTTAATGCCATAAAGCTATATGATTCGGATATTGTGTATTTTGCTTTTTCATGTATGCACATTTTTGTAATCAATGGTTTTTATAACCATCTTCTTTCTTCTGATAGTATTACATTGATTGAATCCGTGATGATGAAATCGATTGGTGATGATATATTTCCCCTAATTGCATGTATTCGCTGTATGATACCCGATTTCTGGATGATTTTATATGAACATGGTTTTCTTACTCATCTCTGCCTACTTTTAAATGGCTGTTTCAACAATAAGATCGAAGCTGCTGCATGTATTGTCCTTTTTATCAATCATGGAGATGAAAAAATCTTCAAAGAAGTGTCATCACCTAATACTATATCAATGATTCTCTCTCTAATGGAGTTTATGAATGAAGATGATCTCTTTATAACTCTGCATATGATCAAGAAACTAGAAATATCAACTGAAGACTATCCCGAGTTTAATATTGATGTAATGAGTCTATCAGAGAGATGTAGGGTATTATTACCAACCTAGAGCCGATACCATTTGTCAAAAAAGTGACAATTTTTGAAAAGAAACCAGTTTTTCAGATCAAAAATCATAATGAGTACTGGAAATGCTTTTGGGGCTGTGTTAAATAATCCTAGTTTAAACGGTTTGATTAGTAATTCTTTTTCTAGGACCTCTAGTGTTTGTGCCGCGATTGGCACACAGTTTGATACAGCGTTCAGTGCCTTGAGTGGTGCCTTTTCCTGGGTTTTTGATTTTGTTAAATTCGAAGTTTTGCAGACTTATTTTCAACAATTAGGATTATGGTTTACTCGCTTGAATTTTCCTCAAGGTTTTTCAAATGCTTTTCACAAAATAATTGATTTTATCTCTTTAGTTTGGGACTATGCTGTTAATATGACTCCTCTTCAGATTTTTTATATGTGGTCTTTTGTTTCGGTTATTTTCTTTGTTATTTGGGTTCTACAAAAACAATACGACCCAAAGCAAGAAATGCTTGGTCCAAATGAGTTTACTTGGGAAGCCAGAGGATCCTTATGGAATTTTTGGACTTACCTTCTCGTTACTGTTTGCACAACCTTATATTTGCCGACAATCACAGCCACTTTCAGAGTTTTATTCTGTTTTGAGGGATTGATGACATCTCATGAGCTTTATTGTTACAGCGGAGTTCACTGGTTGCATATGGGAGTCGCAACATTTGTATTGATATTCATTGGACTATTATATCCTTACAATATCTATTTAACTATTTTAAAATATCAGCCAAAACCACAAATGTATGATGAAACTGGTCATTTGATGGATTACTCTACAGATAAACCGAAGATTTTATCTCAGTACCGTGAACTTTTGGCAAAAGATAAGTGTCCATATAGTTTCTTATATAGGGGTTATGAATATGGATGGTCATCATACAAAGTCTTTACCATGATTTATAAGATTTTATTGATCATTCCAATGATACCATTCTTCACTAATCTCTTGTTGTCTACAAGTGTTTCTCTCTTTATTGTCACAATGTATGGGTTGTTTTCGGTCGTATCAACCCCGTTTATCCTTCCTCAAGATGACTGGATTGATCTCTCGGCTAGGGTTTCTGCATTTTTAACTATAGCAATTCAAGTACTGGTTTTACAAGGTTTAATTTATTCACCATGGGATAACTTTGCAATTCAATCAATTAATATTGGAAGTATGATTATTATGTGGGTAATTATTATTGGTCATATGGATTTTGTGAGAAGTTTTGTTCATAAAAAATTTGATAAGCTCCAGTTTTCTCCAGATATGGTATATAATCACCCTTTAGAAAGGAGACACAGAATTTGGCAAAGATTCTGGAGAGGCTTATTTTCCACATACGGCTCTTTGCATCCTGTTTATGATAGATTAATGGAAATGGAAGCTGTTTTTAGAAAAGTAGGAATACAAAAATATAGAGAAGCTCTTATTCCACCAAATGAGCACTTTGCTCAAGCGAGACGCATGGCGATGGAAATTGAAGGAATTGATATATATTATAAGACCTCAAGAGTTGAAGATCCTAGCTATTGGGGCAAACTTTATATTACTCCATTCCCGTTTTCTTGTAATATTGTTTATGATGAAACCAACAAAATTATTTGCTTAGATGACGACGGAGCATTGGACTTATATCATCAGAATTGTCGAGATCAAAAAGTCATAAATTCCAAAAAATTGAGACAGGCTCTCAGATGTTTGGATGGAGAAAGAGTAGTTTTTGATTATGTGGGATATGTTGATGTTGGCTGTGGATGCTCAAAACATACAATAGAAGCTAGATTCCATGAAGGTGTCTTAAAAATCCAAAAAAGACATAACGATTTCTTTTCTCAAGGATTTAGAGTAACTATTGAATTTGATGATGGACAGTCAATTGATTTTAGTGAATCTCAAGATAATATTCATTTAACCATTGGACATGATGAAATTGGTATTAATCCTGACTTCACGCCCTCTCCTGGATTACTTAAGCTTCTTAATGATCCTCAAAATAACTCAATCATAAGGAGAAACTGGGAAGATGTTATTCAAAGACAAAAGCTTTATAGGGAAGATATTGAAGAAATCCGACGAGAATCTGAGGAAATACTGAGCAATAATTTCTGGATTCTTGTTTTCTTGAACGATCACTGTCCATTAGAAGAACTTACCCATTACCTTCAGAACTTTGAATCAAATACAAACATTCATGATATGGTAAACTTGTATGAAGATGATATCAAGGGCATGTATTCAAGACTGAAATTTTTCGATACACATCCATCAATTGCTACCTGGTATTGTTTCTTTGATGATGTTTCATTATTTAATAGCGATCTTCAGGGTATAATTGATCATCCTGAACTATTTGATATGTCAAGACCAACAGCACTTACTTATCATCCATGCACTGTCTCAGAGCTCAGGGTGGTTCTTGAAAATGCTGGTCTGAGAACCTCTAATGGCGAAGGGTATTTTACAGATGAAATTCTTGATAAACTTGAAGAAAAGCTTGAAAAAGATGGCCAAGCACATTACACAGAGCCTCCTCCCTATGTATCTCCAATATCCAAGACACTATTAGCGGACTCATCCTGTATGACAACTCCTTTGCTATCAGAAAATACATCATATTTATTAACTGCGACAATGTGCGCCTGGACATGAAAAACTCTTTATTAAAAATCATTTATTTGACAAATCACGAATAGCCTCATCAATCATCGGAATTAATTCTTTGATCTTTTCATATTGAGTAATATCGAACGATATTCCTTTCTTAGATGGTAACAAATCCTCACCATCGCCTTTGTAAAACTCACGAAAATCAACCCTCACCTTACCCTTAAAAACAGAAACACTAACCCTCCTATCACCCTTAGGGGGATTAACTGGAAATACATAGGAAATCTGGGAATTCTCCTTTTTAGAAAAGTCTTTCAGGTCTTTTATATCCTCCATTATAAAACGTAAAAGTGGCAACCAGTGTAATGAACATAAATATGTTCATTATATATTTTAATAGAAAAGGACGCAGATTTGAGACAAAACAAGCATAAACAATGTTGAGAACCCTTGTTTTGGTGTCTTCATTCTCTGAGTATTTTGGGATGGGATATTCATATGAATTATCAGGCAGCAGGATAGAAAGACCATATCATGAAGGAAATTATATCCATAATACCCTGTTTGAAAAATTCTATATGGAATCACCAATAACGATAATTATGATGAGCAAGCCTGTGTTTTGCGTTGTTGAAGAGTGTGCTTTTTTTGATTGTGCTAATGGAAAGGATGGTGGCGGCATTTATTACAATGTATTGAATGGTAGTTTGATTATTGCCAGATCATGTGCCCAACAATGCATGGCTGAGACTGGAAATGGGCAATTCCTATTTTCTTCAATACGAGATGATCTTAAGATTACAATTGACACATTGAGTTTGTACCAATGTGCTACTGATTCACAACTGGAAGTGATTAGGTTTGCACCATTGTACTTTTTTGAAGGGAATGTATCAATAACAAATCTCAATGTGACAAAATGCATTGTCCACTCATACTCTGGAGCTCATTTCAGAAGCAATCCATTCGTGTCGGTATCTTATTCAAATTTTGAACGTAATTCTGCTTATTATTCCTCCTGTTTATATAAAAGTGAAGGCTCAAGCAATTCATTCAACATTTCTCGGTGCAATCTCATTTTAAACACATCTCCAACGAATGGCATAATCACTGAAATTTCTGGATTGGAAGTTAGAATCTATAATAGTGTGTTTCTAAATAACCAGAATGTACTCTTCTACATGGGGTCATTTTATCTCCTCCAGTGCTATATTTATCATCCAGGATCCTTAAATTCTGGTGGAGTTGTAAGCATGTCTCAAGTTGTTTCCACATCCAAGTATACTGAGACAATATTATTGCAAAGATTTAACACATATCAGTGCAATGAACAATATTCCGGAGTATCCTTATTGGCAGAACCCTGTCAAACCCTCTATCCACCACCAACATCATGCAAGTTCCAATCGAATAATCTAGAAGAATCTTTTGTAATAATTTCTGATCTATTCACAATGATTCTTCATCTTCTTTTAATTGACTAAAAAGCAATTTTTGGTTTTGAAGTAGAATCAATCATCAGACTAAATCTAAGATTTTTATTTTATTCTTTCATTATGAACCACTCCATTCATAATATTTTTGAAAAATAAATAATCATAACATTAAGGGAATAGGTGATGAAATATTAGAACTAATTCTGATTCTGTGACCTGATATTCCAATTTCAATGTTCAATGAAACATTATTCTTGATAATTCTATGTGAAAGAGCCTTTTCATCCAGGGGAATTCTAATGATTCCCATTATGCTTGAAAAGACACAGATTTGGTTAATCTCACAAGGATAAAATAACAAGATTTTATTGAATGTTGAAGATAAACAAATTTTTTAATTAACAAGGATGGATATGTAAGCAGAGATTAATCATTCAGTGAAAAAAGTCATTAACAAATCATCAATGGGTCATACTTCATTTTAACATTGAAAATTTACTTTTTTTGAATCAAACAAAGAATCATTTATGATATTGTTGACCATTATTTGTGCGATAAAAGGAATATAAAAATGTATATGATCAATTTATTCTTCTTCCTAATGAAACCAATTCTAGACATATGTTAGTTATCATGGTTGTCTTTATGATTGGTCGTTAGTAATTTGGTGATAAGTGGCATATTTTTAGACTTGGGTTGTTTTATAGTCAATTTTTATTGAAAGGTAGTTAGTCAAATTGGATTTTTCTGAGAAAAGAGTTGTCTACGATTCAAAGGTTCATTTTTATGTTGGTGTTCTCATTGATATATCTCATTAGATCTGATTTTGATGTTGTAGGACCAATATTGGAACAGATCATTTATCTTTCATCCAATGAAATTAATATGTCCTTGCCTGCCCAAAGTGAATACAAATTTAATCAATGTGGAAAATATGTAAAAATAAATGCAGGAAGTCAGTTGACCATCGATATTGATTGTCCATTAGTCACATTAATAGAAATTTTCCCAAGTTCTCAGTTATTTTTAAAAGTACAAGGACCAGTTGCAGTACTGATTTATGGACAAACACAAGTGATAACTGAATTAGTTGCTGATGTGTCTTTAAAGCATTTTCCATGCATACTTGGTACTGCAACTCAAAGTGTAACAACAATAAGAACAATAGGTTCTTCAAGTGAACCAATGGAAGCAATCATGTCTTCAATGGTGAGTCATCAAGATGTTGTAACATCAGAGGATTTTCTATTTATTCCTGAAATCAGATTAACAACCAATGGAGAGTATTATTTCTTGAATGGAAAAAACACTATAAGCATTAAAGGTGTATCTACCAAGGGTTTGGTATATTTTCCTGCCAGAAAGTTAGGAACAATATATTCTATTGGAGGTATTGTTGGTGTTGTTGCCGTTGCTGGAATTGGAATATTTTTATTTAACCAACAAAACAAAGGAAAGAATAGACATGATAGCTCCACAAGTAGTAGTTCATCATAAAAACACAAACTGATTAAATTATTTTAAGACATTCCTTAGCAAAATCCGCCAATATGTTATAAAAAATTGATCTTTAAAAAGGGAATAATGATGAAGATTCCCATTTTTGATGATAATCATATTTTTGCAACTAAATGAATTGAATTTGATTATTTGACAGATCACATTGAGAAATTAAGAAATATTCGGGATGGCTCCTGTTAATGACTTAAGTACTCCATGATATATATTTTTAAAAAAATTAAAAATATACATTTGTTCTTTTCAATAGTGCACATTACTTAGGAGAACCAGTTTAAATGGATCGTTATGATAAATCTATGAGTTGATACAACAAGCTAGAAACAATAATGAACCAATGAAAGATATTGATCTGGTGGTATTGGATAATTGCAATATCTCAGCAGGTGAGTTTGAAAGAATGTTACAGAATAAAATATTGTTTGGGAAGCGGTATGATTTAATGAGACTTATAACTGATCCAATTAGTTGTGATTGTTAGATCACAAGGAAATTGAGATGTCTCTCTTGAGGGATGGGCTTACAGAAGCATACAAAGCAAACCCAAGAGATTTCAATTCACTCTATGGGCTTTGAAGAGTAAATGAAATATCCAAAATGCCATATCATACTATTCTATTTTAAATGGCATCTCCTCCTTTTCTCTCCAACAACCAGTTGATCATAAATATTTTCTGATCTTTCGTTATTTGCCTCCTTTATTTTTAAGGAATTCAACAACATCCAATTTAGCTTTCTTTTGATCTTCATCCTGATATATTCCAATTTCTCTAGCTAATCCCAATGGTGTTTCCCCATTCTTATCTTTTGCGTTTAAATCAGCATTTTGATTAACTAAGTAATCAACAACACTAAGATGACCATCTCTAGCAGCAAAATGAAGAGGAGTCAAATCACCTTTTCCTTTGGCATTAATATCGGCATTTTGATTAACTAGAAACTCAACAACACTAAGATGACCTATTTCTGCAGCACAATGAAGAGGAGTCAAATAAAATATTAAAACACAATACTAATATCTTTTGCTTTTATATCAGCTTTTTGATTGACTAGATACTCAACCACATTAAGATGACCATTGTAAGCAGCAAAATGAAGGGGAGTATCTTTCAATGCAAAAACTTAACATTTTTATCTTTTGCATTTACATCAGCTTTTTTATTAATTAGATATTCAACAACACTAAGATGACCTTCTTGAGCAGCTAAATGAAGAGGAGTATAATCATTTTTATCTTTAGAATTTATATCAGTATTTTGGTTAAATAGATATTCAACAACACTAAGATGACCTTCTTGAGCAGCTAAATGAAGAGGAGTCAAATTAAATTCAAAAAATCAACACTAATATCTTTTGATTTTATATCAGCTTTTTGATTGACTAGATATTCAACAACACTAAGATGACCATTATTAGCAGCATAATGAAGAGGAGTAAAATCAAATATAAAAACCCAACACTGATATCTCTTGCATTTATATCAGCTTTTTTATTAATTAGATATTCAACAACACTAAGATGACCTTCTTGAGCAGCTAAATGAAGAGGAGACCAATCAAATCTATTTTTTGGATGAATATCAGATCCATTTTCGATCAAGAAAACTAACATTTGTTGGTGGAAAAACTTGGATGCTTCATCAACAAGATTTGGTGTTATTGATTGTTGGCCTTGACATATATGGAAGAGATCAAAAGAACCACCACAGACAACCATTGATAACACATTCTCATTGATCTCAAATCCTTTCATAATCAGATGTTTAAAGCATTTGATGGAGCCAAAAAAACCTGCAAAGGATAACAAATCAAGATATGTGGGCCTATAACTCCACTCAAAAGGACTCCATTTAGTTTTTTGATTTAAATTATCAATATTTAATAAATCATCAATCACATCATACTTGAGACTATACTCAATACTTGATTGAATATATCCATATTCGATTAATAGATCAATATCATTATCATTCTCAAAGAACGATTCATCAAAACCATAGGGCTCGCGTTTACTTTTAATAAAACTCTCAAAATCTTTGATCTCTTTCCGAAAATAGTAGCTTAGCAAAAAAGTGTTGTCATTTCTAAAAAATGGTTCGATTTCTTCAAAAACCAAAACATTTCTCTTGTACAATTGATACACAATAACAGGGCATTCTTTAGATTTTTCCAATAGTTTTTGACGAAAATCAGCTAATTTGCAATACTCAATTGATAATTGTACCGCCTTTTCAAGTTGATGAGGACGAATCTTTGGTAATTTGATAATCCTATTGACACAAAACTCCATATCATCAATAATAATTCCATTTCCGTCTCCAAAAAGAAATTTCTCAAATAAAATCTTCTCTTCCATCATATAAAAAATGACATTTCAATGGAGTTGTAATACCCACTTGTCTTCCTGTTTAGTTGTATATGTGTGATTGGAAATTTCTTGAAATCAACAATTAAAAATCAATTCATTTATTTCTCAAGATGTTCTTTGAGTTTTATCTGTCGCAGATTCTTGAATATGATTTGTTGTCAATATTTATGTCGATCATATTATTATTGTTCAAATCCATATAATAACCTAGGGATGCTATCTGGTGTTAAAATTCTATTTCTGGTGTAATAATTATTCTTAATTGGGTGTTTTAATGAAATTGTTTACTCAACTTTGTGAATCCTATATTGATGAAAACACCATTCTTGATTCTTCGAGTTTCTTTTTTGTCCTGTATCTATGTTTTGAAATTACCAATCGTTGACCAGAAAACATTCTTTCTGCTGCTGCTTCTGATGAAGGAATTGTCAGATACCTTATAGCGATTGATGAAAATGCCCTCCA
>Ga0209639_1000183_pt1 | contig 98148 bp, 90 predicted proteins | sample EPASupsiteHSE605_FD_187268 | JGI IMG/M metagenome (GOLD analysis project Ga0209639, IMG submission 187268) | Bioremediated contaminated groundwater from EPA Superfund site, New Mexico - Sample HSE6-05 (SPAdes) (version 2) | ecosystem: Environmental > Aquatic > Deep subsurface > Groundwater >...
GCCTGCGCCGTTGATGAGCGTTTCTGCCGAAGCCTGGCCGGAGATGGCGGTTACCGCCAGGATGGCCAGGGTCAGAATGCTTTTACGGATGATGTTGAGCATGTATGTTCCTCCTTTTTTATGTTTGATTTGGGCTTATTATTGCCTGCTAAATGTTACAACCATGTTACGGGTTGGGAAAGATTCGGTGAAAAAGCGTGAACGTTGCATTGTGAAGGGGGAAAGGGGAGAAAACATCTGCGTGCTCTGCCACCCTATCCAAGAAATATTACCATCTTTTCACAATTCTGCACGGTGGCTGCGGGGTGAATACCTGACGGCAATAATCCTGACAAAGGCCAGCGACAGGACGAGGATGATCACCATGGCCAGCTGCTGCCAATCCATTTCCTTGTACCAGAAGGCCATCACTTCGGTGAGGACGGTGACCATGACCGTGTCGATGATGTAGGTGACCTTGACCCGTCCCTCGGTAAAGTAGGCCAGCGCGGTTCGTAATATTTCGACGATGGCCAGGACGGTGAGCACATCGACGAGGAATGTCCTGAACGCGGTATGAAACTCCGTGATGAAGATCAGCCTCAGATCGTAAAAGGTGTAGATAATTCCCGTCAGGATCGCCAACAGTATTGCGGCAATGAGCAGGCTCAAAAGAACCCTGGCTGAAATCTCGAAAAATCTGGTCAGTTTTAAATCAACGACATCTTCTTTCCACATGATTCCTCCTTTTTTTCGATAAAGGATAGCGGCTGAATGTTACAGCCTCGTTAAATGCAAGTCAGGACTGGGAAAATATTGACATTGGCAGGGGAAAAGGTATCTTCAGATGAGCGGCGTCATGGTCGTTAAAGATTTACGAGGGGGGCGCTATGGAAAAGGTGTTCAACCATCTTAAAAGCAAGTTTGTCACAGGGCTGTTCGTGGTCATCCCTCTTGGGATAACCATCTTTATTCTCAAGTTTCTCTTCAATTTTGCCGACGGAATCCTCGGTTCCTATCTGGACAGCCTGTTCAGCGCCATTGCCCATGAAGAGTTCCATTTTCCCGGGTTGGGTATGCTGACCGGCGCGGTGGTCATCTACCTTTCCGGCCTTCTGGCGTCCAATGTCCTCGGAACCCAGTTCCTCAAATGGTGGGACGCGTTCCTCTCAAAAATTCCGCTCGTGAAGTCGATTTACACTTCCAGCAAGCAGCTGACCCATGTGTTCAAGGACGGAAAGACCTCCTATCGCCGCGCAGTATTCGTCGAATGGCCCCGCAAGGGGGTGCGCGCCGTCGGCTTTGTCACCGCCGAGGTAATGCGGAACGGTGAACGGCTGGTGGTGGTCTACGTGCCGACCATGCCCAACCCCACCTCCGGTTTTGCCTTGTTCTTCCGCGAAGATGAGGTGCTGGAGAGCGGCATGACAGTTGAAGACGCGGTCAAGTTCGTGGTTTCCGGCGGCGTGGTGGTGCGCGATGAAACGCCCGTCGGTTAAAGCGTTTTTGAAAAATGCTTTTCACCACGGACATGGAGAAAACATGCAAAAAACCGGAGTATTTCAGAAAGGGGAAATACTGAATCAAGCCGGGAACAGCGGCTTAACAGCGGGGGCGGGCCGTATCAAACAAACAGCGGTACACTGGCACCAAGCCCGTGGACAACACTGGTAAAGGCATCCATATTCTCCAGTTTTTCTTTACCGAAGCGGTCGGCAAAAAGCTTTCGGACATAGGGGATATGGGAAGTTCCGCCGGTAAGGAAAACCGTGTCAATCTGTTGATGGGAAACCCCGGATTTGGCTACGACTTCGTCCACACAGCAGGCGATCTTTTCGAAATTTTCAAAGTTGATGGATTCGAACTCGCTTTTACTGATTTCTTCGCTGATGGAAAGGTCGCGCTCCTTGAAGCTGATTTGCGCATGGTCGGCATAAGAAAGCTCGCACTTGGCCTTCTCGATTGATTGAAACAGGAAAAAACCGTAATTGTCCGTAATGATGTTTTCCAGGTGCTCTATCGCCTTTTTGTCACTGGCAGCGTTTTTTATCAGGCGGATATGTTCTCTCGTCTTTCTCGTTCTCAGTAACGGAATCCGGTGCCATTGACAAAGGGTAGAGATGATGCTCTGGGGGATGTCGAACCATTCATCCTTGCCCATGCCTTTGTATTTCACATGCCGCCCAAAATACTTGGCTATTTTATCCCACATGATCTGTGAATCGAATTTATCACCGGCTATATAGACACCGCCGAGAGACAGAACGTCGCTCCGCCGGTCAGCCCTGGCAAAGGCACCGCCTTTGACCCTTATCACCGTAAAGTCCGATGTCCCGCCGCCAAAATCACCGATAAAAATCACCTTCTCCTCTCCCGGCTTTAAACTTTCTTCAAAAGCCAGAGCTGCCGCTACCGGTTCGAATTGAAACCAGATATGCTTGAATCCCGCCTTGCGTGCCGCCTTTTCCAGCCGGTTCTGGGCAACGGCGTCTTTTTCGGCATTCCGGGAAAAGATTACCGGCCGGCCCAGAACAACGCTGTCCACCGTATGTCCCACGTGGGCTTCGCCCTTTGCCTTGATTTTTCCGAGGATGATTGCGACGAGATCGTCGATGGCGTATCTTTTGCCATAGACCTCGGTGCAATCAAAACTGGTGTTCGGCAAAAAGGTCTTGATGGACTGCATGAAACGCCCTGCCGCTCCTTCATGGACATAATTGTTGATAGCCTCGTGACCGGCAAATATCTCGTTGTCCTCGTTAAAATAAAGGACCGAGCGCATCAGTTTCCCGGTGGTGTTGTACTCATCGATGTCTACGATTTCAACCGTGCCGTTTCTGTATACCGATAGCGCCGAATTGGTCGTCCCAAAGTCGATGCCGAATACTATTTGCATTATTTAACTCCCCATGCGGCAAAAAGAGCCTGGAATCTGAACCGGGCACTTTAACCCACCACCTTGCCTGGACACAAGACAAGAATTGCGTCGCTGGAAAAAAAGTCGTGGGGTTAGGTCGTTATAATATGCGGTCATGCCACTGAAGGGATTCTGGTGGGTGGAGGACATGCGCCTGTTCAGCACTGAGGACAAAGTTGGGGGGGGGGTAAAACCCCGACTACCCATTACTTTTAGCAGATAATATTCTGACCATCTCTGTCGAGGTGTAGACTGATATGCTGGATTTCTTGTAATCCTTCTGGTTGCGAGTAACAATTGCATCAGCTCCGGCATGGCAGGCTGCTTCGAGAATTACCGCATCTTCAAAATCGTTAAAATCGACGGCAAGAGCGGATTCGAGAACAAGCCTGTTGACAGGAGCTACTTCAAAAAGAGTCAGCAATTTCCTGATTTCTTCGTGTGCCCTTGCAGCGCCTAGTGCCTTGGATGCAAGATAATATATGGTCGTTATCGTAGTGCCGCACAAATATCCAATGATGGTCCCATCTTCCACCTTTGAAAAAAGTTCAACCGCTGCATCTGAATACGGCATCCGATCCATGAGCAGATCAAGGACTATGTTTGTATCAAGCAGAATTTTCAAAGGTGTTTTTCCTCCAGATATTTTTTATAATCCTTTTCATCAAGTTTAGATTCCCGCAACAATCCGCGAAGCGATTGAGTTACGGGCGTCGAGGAAGAGATCGATTTGGTTTTCTCAGATGTCAGCAACTTGAAGTACTCTGCTACAAGCTGAGATACTGATTTTCCAGCCTTTGCCGCGTAAGATTTTGCCTGCTCAATCAACTGATCTTCGAGGCGAAGGGTGAGTTTTGTTTGCATGGGCAGCCTCCAAAAGCTTGTGACGTATATAATATAAAAAATTATACGTCGTGAGCCTTCTGATGTCAATCTTCATGGTTGATATTTCTTGTAATGGACGCCAAAAAAGTTGCGGAGATCTGTTATCGGGCGATGCTGAAAGGGGAAAGAAGCGTCGTCGCCGGCATTGCCAACAAGTTGACGGTGCTTTCCCTGAAGTGGATGCCGAGAAGATTGATGGCAACGACGGCGAAGTTTCTCATGAGCAGGGGGGATGAAGTGACATCCGGAAATGCGATATTAATATTTTCTTGGAAAATCAAAAAAATGGCGCTATATCCTTAGTTGTTGTTGAAATAACATTTTGATCATTTTGTTTGTTTTGCTTTGTGCGGCATATTCCTTCCCGCTTCTATGCACTTTTTTTAACCGCTGAACCTGAATAGCCGGAGGAAATATCGAATCATGAAAATAGAACAAGCAACCGCCGATGATGCCGTCGAGATTCTGGCGTTGCAGAAGCTGGCCTACCTGAGCGAGGCGGAACTCTACAACGACTTCACCATACCGCCCCTCACCCAGACCTTGGGCGAGATTACCGCCGAGTTTCCACGTCGCGTATTTCTCAAGGCGGTTGAGGGGGGAAAGATCATCGGTTCGGTGCAAGGGTTTGAGGTCGGCGACACCTGTCAGGTCGGCCGGCTCATGGTCCATCCCGAACGGCAGGGAGAAGGGATCGGCACTCGCCTCATGGCAGCCATCGATGCGGCTTTTGCCGATGTCGAACAGTTCGAGCTCTTCACCGGCCATAAAAGCGTTGCCAACATCCGCCTGTACGAACAGCTCGGCTACCGGGTTTTCCGGACCGAGGCGGTGACTCCGGCGCTTTCGCTTGTATTCATGGAGAAGCGGATACATCGCGGCAAGACCGGATGAGGGTGATGCCCCGCGCGAAGGGGCGCCGGGGCAGGCGAGGAAGGGGGGAGTAAGTGAGGCAACTGTCGGAAGAAATGGGCGATGATACCCTGGATTCGGGGGAAGAGGAGACGGCTTTTCGGCGCCTGGCGGAGATTGTCGAGCGGAGCGGTATTCCGTTCATCCTTCACGCGCACGCGGCGACGCGGACGGTGGAGGAGGCGGAGCAAAACCTGTCGTTCGAGGTGGGGCGGATAGTCAAGACCGTGGCGTTTCGCACCCGCAACGGCGGACTTGTTCTGGCCGCACTCCGGGGGACCAGACGGGTCGATTATCCACGGCTCGCGGCTCTCGTCGGCGTCAACCGCCGCGACCTTGCTTCCCTCTCGCCGGAGGAGGTACGGGAACTCCTCGGGGTCGAGCCGGGGAGCGTTTCACCGCTTCCGCTCCGGGAAAATGTCACTGTTCTCATCGATGATGACGTGATGACGATTGTGCCGACCATCTACTGCGGCATCGGCCGCCCTGACCGGACCCTGGAGATAGCGCCCGCTGATCTTGCAAGGCTGACCGGTGGGCGGATAGGTGCTTTTTCGCGGTAATGAATGAATTGCTTCAGGAGGTTCCTTATGATCCGATCCACATTACTACTGCTTACCCTGCTCTGGCTGCTGCTTTTTACGGGCTGCGCGGCCGACAACATACGGCATGGGCTCTATGAAGGATTCCGGACGCAAAACGATCTGCAGAACTCACCGCCGGAACGCGTCGGCAAGCCGGAATCGCCCGATTACCTGGAGTATGAACGGTTGAGAAAAGAGCAGAGCCGTTGAGGCATGAATGAACAACCCTGTCGCTGTTGCGGAAACGAATAGGGGAAAATGTGAGGAGACAACCTGTGGCAACAGTGACTGAGCATTATGAAAATTTGCTGGCCGACTACTACTCCTGGATGTGCGGTAATGGCTGCTGAAATTCGTGCATCCAGTCGGTCTGATCAGCGGGTGCAACGACATTCGCGCCAAAGGAAATTGAGCCTTGAACAAAGAACTTCGCGATGAGCTTCTTTCGATGCAACATGAAGACCAGAGAGTCTTGCAGGAGCTGGTCGATAGTGGCGAATTGGGTACGGTCGAATACCATCCGAGAATCAAGGAAATCCACGAGCGAAATAATGCGCGCATAAAGCAAATCGTTGAACAACATGGATGGCCGGGGATCAGTCTGGCAAGCAAAGAGGGTGCAGAAGCGGCATGGCTCGTCGTCCAGCATGCGGTGCTTGATACTGAATTTATGGGGGTATGTCTGGCACTTCTCGGAGAGGCCGTAAGAAACGGAGAAGCAGAAGGCGTGCACTTCGCCTATCTGCAAGACAGAGTGCTGATTATGTCCGGAAGGCCGCAAATCTTCGGTACACAGCATGATGTAGATGAAAATGGAACTGCCTTCCCTCTGCCGATAGAGAACCCATCAGAAGTCGACTATTTACGGAGGGAGATGGGATTGGGCACTCTCGCGGAAGCGACAAGCCGAATACAGGAGATGGCAAATACCATTCGTCGTAACCGTGAGGCTGACAGGTTCAATAAGGACATTACGCGCTGACACGATGGAACACCTTGTGAAACCCTTGGCGATCTCTGCGTCTGCAAGGGTGGTACCCTGCCGCACATGGAAAGCCTCGGCCAAGTCAAACTATTGTTAGGAATCTTAATATATGGCCAGGAATATCGAAATAAAGGCACGCATCGAGAGTGTAGAAGCTATAATTCCAAAGGCAGCCGCACTTGCGGACAAAGGGCCAATCGAGATACTGCAAGACGATACGTTTTTTACTTGCCCGAACGGCAGGCTGAAGCTTCGTTCTTTTTCCTCCACAGAGGGCGAGCTTATCTTCTATCGACGCCCCGATCAGGCAGGGCCTAAAGAATCGTTCTATCTCATCTCTCCAACATCTGCACCAGATGTACTTAGAGAGTCTTTATCGCTGGCTTATGGTCAAGTCGGGCGTGTACGCAAACACCGTACCTTGTTCCTTGCCGGCAGAACACGCATTCATCTCGATCGAGTTGAAGATCTGGGGCACTTCCTCGAGTTGGAGGTCGTCTTGTCGGATGGCGAAGCCATGGAAACCGGCAAAGAGATTGCGCAAGATCTGATCGGAAAGCTGGGTATTGCATCAATTCAACTCATTGAAGGGGCGTATGTAGATCTGCTTAACCAAACTGCGCCTGATCATGTCAAATAAAGGCATTGAAAGGTGGAGTCCATTCACCCATTGGTGAGCCATTACCGCGCCTCTCAATGGCATTTTCCTGAAGGAGAAAAACATATGGAGAGCAGAATCGCCAAGGAATTGAAGCTCCGGCATGAGCCGGTGGCTATCATCTTCACCGACGAAAAGCCAGAAGGTGTGCTCCAGTTCACCGAGGGGCGCTGGGGGTGCGTGGTGGCCATGATGACCGCGGCTGCGAAGGGAAAAACGGCGGTATTCGACCGCAGCACGGCCGGTTGCATGGGGGGCAAGGTGGGGCTCTGCTTCGGCAATACCTACCCGGATGTCCCGGGCGGGATCGAAAATTTCCTCTCCACAGGGACACCCGGTCGGGAGGGGGAGGCGTACAAGAAAAGCCCGGAGTTGGCGAAGAGCTATGCCGATCAGCTTCCCTTTGCCGACATCCCGGAGAAGTATGTGATTTTCAAGCCGCTGGCAAATGTGGGTCCGGCGAGAGAAACACCCCAGGTGGTCTGTATGTACACAAACCCGGACCAACTGTCGGCCCTGGTAGTACTGGCAAACTACGGCAGGCCGGGCGCCGATAACGTCATCATCCCTTTCAGCGCAGGATGCCATACCATCTGCCTGCTTCCGTACCATGAGGGACAGCAGGAGCGCCCGCGGGCGGTGGTGGGGTTGACCGATATTACCGCTCGCCCCTATATAGACGCGGACCTTCTTTCATTCAGCGTTTCATGGGGCATGTTCCTGGAGATGGAATCCAACGTCTCCAGTAGTTTCCTGGAAAAACATCAATGGCAAAAGGTGCGGGAGCGGATCTCGTTTGCCGCGAAACCGGCTGTATAATGGGACAAGATCCTTGGAACAGAACTTGAGGAACGTATCACATCGCATAAATGAGGAAATTATGAACCCGGAATCTAAGAATTTGGATGACTATCTGATTTCAGATGCAATCGTGGACTGTAAAACGCCGCATGTCCGGCAGACAGCCTTGGAACTTACACGGTCAATACCTGATGAAGTTGACAAGGCCCGCTGTTTGTACGAATGGGTCAGGGATACCATTCCTCATACCAATGATGCCGGACTGGAAATAGTGACATGCACGGCAAGCGAGGTGCTTCATCATGGTACTGGTATTTGTTTTTCGAAGAGCCATCTCCTGGCGGCTTTTCTGCGGGCTGTCAATATCCCGGCCGGTTTTTGCTACCAGGTTTTACGGTTTAATCCGCCGGTTAATAATGAGCTTGTATTGCATGGCCTTAACGGCATCTACCTCTCCAGCCTTGGCAAATGGATACGAGTGGATGCGCGGGGCAATACAAGGGGGATCAATGCCCAATTCAGTATCGTTAACGAGCAGCTCGCATTTCCCATGGAAGATTCGGCGGGTGAATTCATCTACGATACGATATTCGCTGCACCGGTAAGTAATGTGGTTAGTAAGCTGAAAAAGTATGATAGCAGAAGAGAGCTGTGGTTGGATCTGCCAAAAGCCTTTGAAAATAAGAATGCATAGCAACCGAAAAAGCACGCCACCGGATTGGGAACCTTCCCGGCGAGCTTTGACGTTATCGACTTCCACCAAATCATTTCATACGGGCACGACCATGAATACAGTCATCTACTATTATACCGGCACCGGCAATTCCCTCTGGACAGCGCGTGCCTTCGCTGAAAAGCTCGGCGACACGGAGCTCGTACCGATGCACCGGATGAATCACGGCTCGCACAGCAGCAAAGCCGATATGGTCGGTCTCGTCTTTCCGGTCCACATCTGGGGCGTCCCGAGGCTTGTGCGTAATTTTCTTCAATCGATGGGAAATCGACCCGGTGTCTATTATTTCGCCGTCGCGGTTAATGGCGGGCAGGTATCGCGCACCCTCATTCAGCTCAAGGAGCTCATGGCCAAGGATGGCCTCACTCTTTCCGCCGGGTTCGACATTAAATTTCCGAGCAATTATATTCCTTGGGGAGGGCCGGGTCCGGTGGAGGTGCAGCGGAAACTATTCAACGCGGCGACGGAGAAAATCAAGGTCGCGGCATTGTATATCTCAAACCGGAAGTCGGGACTCATAGAGAAGGGCCCCTTGTGGCAGAGAGTGCTTTTCACCGGATTATACAAGATGACCTACAACCTCGTGAAGACGTTGGACAAGAGCTTTCATATCGATGGCACGTGCACCTCCTGCGGCATCTGCGAGAGGGCCTGCCCCGTGAAGAACATCACGTTGGAAGCGGGAAGACCCGTCTGGCACGGCAGCTGTGAACAGTGCCTCGCCTGCATCCAGTGGTGCCCTGAAGAATGCATTCAGTATGGAAAGAAGACGAAGAACTACGAACGGTACCATCACCCTGAGGTGAAGGTGGAAGATATTTTACGAGAACTCATATCAAAGCGAGATTTTCGATGGCAGGGGTCGCGAGTGAATGACATTGTTTTTCATAAGGTCGAATAGTCATAACGAGCGGCTGGAGGCGACTGGCGCTGTAAGGCGCGCCAGCGCCTCAGCTTTCTCGTTAGAGGATCAAGAAAAAAGATAAGGAGATCAAACATGAATCCGGTAAAAAGAACTTTATTGATTGCGCCTGTGTTGCTCTCCTGTGTCGGATGTGACCAGATAACCAAAAACATTGCCCGGCATGGTCTGGCAAATTCAGAACCAATCGCTTTCCTGAACAACATATTTCGTCTGCAGTATGCCGAGAATCCCGGGGCTTTTCTCAGCCTTGGGGCCAGTTCATCCGAGAATATAAGATTCTGGGTGTTCACCTTTTTTACCGGGATGCTTTTGGCAGGCATGCTCGTTTACCTTCTGGTCTCCCCGAATAATTCCAAAGTCAAAATGATTTCCCTTTCCCTTGTGGTCGGAGGCGGTGTCGGGAACTTGATTGACCGTATTTTCAACTACGGTCGCGTTATCGACTTCATGAATATAGGCATAGGCTCATTGCGTACCGGGGTCTTTAATGTTGCCGATATTGCGATTTCATTTGGCGTTGTTTTGCTCTTCGCCATTTCTTTCAAAGCTTCAAAAAAGAAGCCGGCACTTTAAGTTTTCAGCCCCTAAAAGCTTTCCTTAAGCCCAGGACAGAGCCTCCCTGGCTTTTCTCAGTTTCGGCCGCCCGGACATGCGGCATCCACAAATTCCCCTGAAATCTCCCCTTGACACATATACCCAGCGGGGGTATCTTTGTGTTGCGACATACCCCCAGTGGGTATCGTAGAAACAAGGAGGATTGCATGAACGGTACATCACAGAAAAGGCTGACGACGCGGGTCAAGCGCATCGCCGGACAGGTGGGGGGGATAGAGCGGATGCTGGAAGACAAGCGCTATTGCGTGGACATCCTCAACCAGATTGCGGCCGTGCGCTCGGCCCTGGATGCCCTGGGCATCGAGTTGCTCACCAGGCATCTGGAGATGTGTGTGCTGGGGCATGGCAGCGGCTCGGAACATGAAACCGCCAAGCCTATGACGCAACAGGAACTTCTTGATGAAGTCAAAACCGCGCTGTCGCGGTTTCTGAAGTAAGGAGGGGCGGATTATGCAAAAGGCTGCATTCGCTATCACCGGCATGTCATGCGTCAATTGCGCGGCCAGGATCGAGAAGGCGCTCGGAGAGACCTCCGGCATCAGCCGGGCTTCCGTTAACTTCGCCATGGAGGAGTTGCTGGTGGAGTTCGACGACGCTGTCATCACTAGCGGGGCGATCGAGGAGAAGGTCACGAAGCTCGGGTACGGCATCAGGGCCAAGGGGGGCGCAGGGGAACTCCGCTTCGGCGTCATGGGGCTGCACTGCGCCTCGTGCGTAAACAACCTGGAGAAAAAGCTCCTCGCCGCGCCTGGTGTGACTGCGGCGGTGGTTAATCTGGCGCAGGAGTCGGCCTTTGTCCGCTTCGATCCATCAACCATCGCCCCGGCGGAGATTTATGCCGTGGTGACCGCAGCCGGCTACCAGCCGGTCCCGGAAGGGGCGGCAAAGGAGGACGAGGCGAAGACATACCGGAGCCAGCGCAACTGGTTCATGGCGAGTCTCCTCCTCTCCCTCCCCATCATGCTCACCATGGGGGTGCACCACATCCGGGCCTTCGGGTGGATGAACCTGGCGCTGGCAACAATAGTCCAGTTCACGGCCGGGCTCACCTTCTACCGCGGTGCCTTCTACGCCCTTAAAAGCCGCAGCGCCAACATGGACGTGCTGGTGGCCCTGGGGACATCGGCGGCTTACTTCTATTCGTTGTTTGCCTTCTTCGGCGCATTCGGCGAACATGGCGGCGAGGTCTTTTTCGAGACCTCGGCCATGCTGATCGCCTTCATCCGCCTCGGCAAGTACCTGGAAGCCAGTGCCCGCGGCAAGGCCGGCGAGGCCCTGAAGAAGCTCCTCAGGCTCCAGGCCGACAAGGCGCGGCTTATCACGGAGGAGGGGGAGAAAGAGGTGCCGGCCTCCATGGTGCGGGTTGGCGACCTGCTCCTGGTCCGCCCCGGCGAGACAATCCCCACCGACGGAGAGATCGTGGATGGGAGCACCAGCGTGGACGAAGCGATGGTGACCGGCGAGTCGGTGCCTGCGGACAAGGTGGCAGGAGATGCCGTTACCGGCGCCACCATTAACCGCACCGGTCTTATCCGGGTGCGCGCCACGCGGGTGGGAGAGGAGACGCTCCTTTCCCAGATCGTGAAAATGGTGCAGGAAGCGCAAGGAGACAAGGCGCCGATCCAGCGCTTTGCCGACCGGGTCTCCGGGGTGTTCGTGCCGGTGGTTATTGCGCTGGCGCTCCTCACCTTCGGCCTCTGGTACGCTCTGCTTAACGAGCCGTTCCTGTTCGCCTTCAAGCTTGCCATCGCCGTTGTGGTCATCGCCTGCCCCTGCGCCATGGGGCTAGCAACGCCAACCGCGATCATGGTAGGGAGCGGAGTGGGGCTTTCCCGCGGCATCCTCATCAAACGCGGGTCGGTGCTGGAGAACATCTCCAAACTCCAGGCGATTCTGCTGGACAAGACCGGCACCCTGACGGAGGGGCGTCCGACGCTGACCGACGTGGTGACTGCTCCGGCCGTGGACGAGGGGAGGTTCCTGGAGTGCCTCGCCTCTGCCGAGTCGCAGTCGACCCACCCGCTGGCCCAGGCGGCGGTTCAGGGGGCGACGGCGCGTGGAATCGCGCCCGGTCCCGTTTCCGCTTACCGGGAAAAGGGGGGATTCGGCGTTGCCTGCACCTTCGGCGGCATGCAGCTTATGGCCGGGAGCGCCCGCCTCCTGGAAGAGGCCGGCATCTCCGTTGCGCCGCTGGAGGCTTCCGCGCTGCGGCTTGCCGAAGAGGGGAAATCGCTGATCTATGTGGCGGCGGGCGAGCGGCTCCTCGGCATCGCTGCCCTGGCCGACAGGCTGAAGGCGTCCTCGGCGGCCGCGGTGGTGGAGATGCGGCGCCTCGGGATCAAGACTTTCATGATCACCGGCGACCAGAGGGCCGTGGCCGCCGCCATTGCGCGTCAGGTGGGAGTGGACGATTTTGAGGCCGAGGTTCTCCCCGAACGGAAGCAGCAGGTGGTGAAGGAGTACCAGGAGAAGGGCCTGTCGGTGGGGATGGTGGGGGACGGCATCAACGACGCCCCTGCCCTGGCCCGGGCCGATATCGGTATCGCCATCGGCGGCGGGACCGACGTGGCCAAGGAGACCGGCGACGTTATCCTGGTGCGCGACGACCTGATGGACGCTGTGCGTGCCATCAGGTTAGGGCGGGCCACGCTGGCGAAGATCAAGCAGAACCTCTTCTGGGCACTCTTCTACAACATCCTCGGCATCCCCATCGCCGCCGGGGCGCTCTACTATCCCTTGGGGATCACCCTGAAGCCCGAGTTCGCCGGCCTCGCCATGGCCTTCTCTTCGGTTTCGGTGGTGACCAATTCGCTGCTACTGAAACGGGTGAGAAAGAAGTTGTGACCGGAACAGGATGGAAGAACAAACCACAGGATGGAAGAGATGAAGGCCGGACTATCTCAGCAACTCGCAACCGTCACGGCTGCGAAGGCGTCCTGCGGGAAGCAGGGGAAACGGCCGAATACGGGAGAGGGCGATACCATTCGTCGTAACCGTGAGGCTGACAGAAGAATGTGAAAGGTCAGACCTACGCAATTGGCAATTGTCAAATGCGCAGGTCAAAACCTTTTTCATGTGCTCTAAATTCTCCAATTCGCCATCATACTTTTCACAGATGAAAGATGAAACTTATTCCCTTTTCAGATACATCCTTACAATTTCGACATATCACATATGAGGGTTCTTTTTGAGAGATTTGCCACCAGCATGATCCTATGAAAACCATTATGCCAAGACCCAAAAAACGAGGCCATTCAGCAACTACCTCAGAAAACTTCTTAGGTGTCGCTCCTTGGGCCATTTTGTTAAATTCGCCATTGGCTACCCCTATTGCCCATCGAGAAATTTGATTACAGCTTGTTGAATGTACCGGTAATTCCATTCGATGAAAGGAATGTGGCCCACTTTGTTCGCATAAACGAAGCTGATGTCCTTGCTGCCGATTTTAGTGACTAATTCGAGGACATCGGCCTTTGATGAGGCGATATCTCCCGGACCATTCATAATAAGCACTCTCTTGTCAAATTTTTCCAGATCTTCAATGACCGGCAGACGGTATGATTCGAGGAAGAATCCAACGGAGAACGAGCGGGTTTCATTGTAATAGTTTTGGACCCACTCCATGACTTCTGGTTCCGATGAAATGAATAAGGGGTACAGTTGTGGGACGAAATTCATGTAGCCGTTTGGAGCATCGAGAAACATCTGTTCCGGCAGGATTTGCGCCGCCACATCGCCAATCTTGAAGTAGAAACCGCTCAGAAGGATGACATTCCCCACCAGTTCAGGAGCTTCCATTGACGCCTTCACCGATTGCCAGGCGCCGGTCCCATCTCCCAGCAAATCGACCTTGCCGATCCCTTTTTCAGCCTGCAGGTGCCGTATGACGGCAATGAGTTGTTTTGCCGATGTTTCCGTGGATATCGTTCTGCCGTCCGTCGGCCGGGTGCTTGCCCCGAATCCCAGGTTGTCGACGGCATAAACATCATAGCCGTGCTCCGCAAGGAAGTTCATGAGTGAATAACCCTTGACTGGCACATCATATATCATGTGATCCGTCCCTCCCCCATGAAGGAGGATAATGGCCTTTGAAACCTGTTGCCCAATAAGCCTGCGCGCCACTTTTTCCTTAACATGCAGGGTAACTCCTGCATCGGCAGGAATGTAATGGCTGAACTCTTGTATTTGCTTGAATTCATAGCTCTTTTCGTCAAAATGGGCGGCCTTTGCATCATAATTGATGACAAATACCGCAAGGAACATCATGAAAAACCAAGTTGCAAAGATCTTACGCATAATTAAATCCCTCCTCGAAATATTTTACAGACAGATATTGTTTTCAGAATACCAGTGCCACGCCCGATCAACCCCTTCAAAAACTGTCGTCTTAGGTTGCCAACCGAGATCGTTGTCGCAGCTGTGCGCGAAATTGATGGAAAGGATATCGACTGCCCGCTTTGTCAGAGCGGGCGGCTTCTTCCTGCCGAGCAAGGAATAAATTCCTTCTGAAATCATGGCCAACGGGAAAACCAGCCATTTCGGGAATTTGAGCCAGGGGATAGGCGAACCTGTCTTTTCGGCAATGAGCCTGATGAAATCGTGAATGCCCATTTCAAGTCTCCCTACTCCCACATATTTGCCGCCGATGGCTTTCTCGTTTTCCGCTGCAAGCAAGAAAAGCTCGCAAAGATCGTCGATAAAGATCAGCGGTGCCCGTCGCTCGCCCCCTGAAACCAGGAATACTTTGCCTTTTTTCAGGCTTTGGGCGATAAATGGAATGAATTTACTGTCATAAGGTCCGAAGATGAGGCCGGGATAGATGATGATAGCCTTTAACCCTTTCTTCTTCTGGAACCACGTCACCTTCTTCTCTGCATAATATTTGCTTATGGCATAATTGGTGCTCAAAAATTTCAGGTATCTCCTTAGGCGCAAAACGGAAATGGTGGAACAATGAATGAGGCGGCAACCGGGATTATGGAGCAAGAGCGCATTGCAGAGATTTTCTGTCCCGGTTACATTGATCGCCTGATATTGTTCCTTTGAGGCATGACTGACCATGGCGGCCAGATGAATGCAGACATCCAGATCCTTTACAAATTCATGAAGAGACTCTGCATTGAGCAGATCTCCTCGTACGATTTCGATGTCTGAGCCGGCAGCGTTGGTATTGCGAACTAAACATCTGACCATGTGTCCTTTTGCCGCCGCCAATTCTGTCAGCCTCTGGCCGAGAGCCCCAGTGCAACCTGTTATGCCGATTCGAAGCTGTGTCTTCATGATGTCCATGTAATCCCCATGTTCTTTTTATGGGTGAATAGATAATTGATATAGTTCCTGGTGTATACCAGAGCTCTGTAACATTTTAAAAACATTAGTCTTATCAGGGTAGTGTCTTTTATGACGACAAGCAATGCGGGTATGTAGCCACGTTCAATATAGGCAATAATTGGATTCTCGGCTTTGTTCGGGATCGGAGACTTTACCAGCAGAATCTTTTCACAGCGGTGTTGTTTCTCGTAGGCTATAAATTCTTTGAGACTGGAAACCATCACTACTTGCAAATTTTTTTTTTCAATGGTCTCGATTAACGAAACTAATGATTTATTTACTGAACCAGATGTTGCAATAAGTAATGCATCTGTTATCCCTTCAAGCAATTCTTCGCTCAAGCTTTCGATCTCAACGATAGGACTGGCTTTACTACTGATCCACATGCAACTGGTTATGTATTTCATACTCTGTCGTTCCGGAAAAGATTGGCATATGAAATCATAAATTTCGTTGATATGAGAGGGCAAAAAAGTAACGTAAGGAAGAAGTGCCAGCTGTTTCCCATTCTGTTCCAGAATAATCTTTTCCTTGTAATTAGCCATCTGCACGAGAATCAGATCTTTCGGAAAAATAGAGTTGTAGTTCTTTATAATAATATGATTTGATTCACAGAGCAGGACGTATTGGAAAGTTCCGTCGGATTTCTCGAGAATAGTTCTGATTTTTCGAATAAAGGGACATGGGAGGTCCACTATCTCGACGCCCCGTGCTTTTAAAATTTTTTCCTCATTGACGATCGAGTCGTAACCGGTGTTGACGACTATGAAATTATTGTCATTCGGAAGGTCGCGGTAGCTACTGACTACATCGAGACCGAGAGTCTTCAGCCATTTCAGATCAACTCCTACTCTGCCATTGTCATTACTGATCCACTCAACGATGAGATACATCTTCTTGGCGCCGGGGCGCAAAGAGTGCTCTATCATTTTGGGGAAAATACCGTGCATTACCTTATTTTCAAGCCATTTGCATCTCCCGTCGTTTTTCAGGGTTACAACTTCCATGAACTATATCCCCGCTCTTGCCGGAGCCCGCAATTGCAGAATATCGATATTGGTCGGGATCGTAGCCGACCTGGACATATCAAACATCTTGCCCCTGCTTATTTTCCGCAACTTTTGATAAAGATCGCGTTTCATAGTTGTCAATGCTGCATCAGCGAACGCGCACAGCTTGCCTTGTTGCACATAGAAAAATTGACAATCGCGTTTCTTGAGTATGTCTCCGTTCATCTCGACGTTCTGGTCAACACAAATAATTGCCAAAGGAGCATCAAGCTCGCCGAAGGTAAGGTAGTCAAAATGTATTTTGTTAGCAATAACGATATATCCTTCAAGTGGTACATTATAATGAGTATGGCACGAAGCGATTCCAAACTGGCGGATCAACTCGAACTGCTTCATAAGAGGATAGTGGTCTAAAGGGTGATCGAAACATACCTGACATTCAAGATTCGGCTTGGCTTGGCAGTAATAGATTGAATGTATCAGATTGTTTTCGCAGTACCGGCGAACAGCTGAATCATCTACTTGGTTAATTTCGCTTATTATCACCTGAGTCGGATCTAATTTGTGCACATACTTTTTCGGAATATGATTCTCGCTGAGTCCCTGTTTCCCAACGATATGATCGTAAAGGTCTTTAATTTCTCTGCTTGACAGTAGCATGACTTCCTCCATTTTTTGAGCTTATCTGCTCATGAAGAGTTTCGTAGCAATGGTCATTAAACGTCGCGGCGTGAATTTAATAGAATAAACGGTCATTTTGTTGGCGAAGCCAGGAACAATGCTTCTTTTCCCCTGGTTTAGCGCATCGTATCCAGCGCGTGCCACCGTGCGCGCATCCATGACCCCCCATTTATATTTAAAGAGGGTAATGTCTTCGATATTTGCGCGTTTCGCAAATTCCGTGGCGGTCGCGCCCGGACAGAGTGTAGTGACGGTAATATTAGTTCCTTTCAATTCTTCAGCGATTGCTTCGGAGAAACTGAGTATGTATGCTTTAGTGGCACAATAAACGGCGTTGAATGGTCCACCAGGGACAAATGAGCCGGTGGAGCCGACATTGAGTATCCTTCCGCTCCCCTTGGCAAGCATGTCGACGAGGAACAGTTTCGTCAGAATCGTCAAGCCGGTAATGTGGACATGGAGCATATCCAACTCTTTGTCCAGGGGGGTCTCCGAAAATGTGCCATAGACCTGGAAACCTGCATTGTTGACAAGAATATCCACGGAAATTCCCTGTTGTTTCACAAAGTTGTGGATTTTCCGAGGACTATTCACATTCGCTAAATCTGTGACAAGAACATGCGACTGTGTCCCATACATGTTTTTTAGTTCCTGTCCAAGGGCTTGCAGACGTACTTCGTCTCGCGAGACGAGCACAAGATCATAGCCATCCTTTGCAAAGAGCTTGCTCAGTTCATAACCGATGCCCGCTGTAGGACCAGTAATCAGCGCTATTTTTTTCACGGCCATTCCTCCATTTAAATGCTGAATTCTATACTATTTCGCATCTTGATATAGTTAATCACTGACACAACAATTCCTACAGCTCCTGTTGCAAGAAGAATGTAAGACTTGGTAAGTGGTATCCAAGCATCCAACATTGACAATGTACTTGCCGATCCCCAGAACGTTATGACCAGGATTGTAAATAACATCCACCATAGTATCTGAAACTTAAGAAGTATAAAGGTTATGTTTGTATTAGACTTTATTAGTTCGTATCCAAAGAAAATGAAAACAAACGCAATCAACATATTTTCTATCAGCAAAAACTCCTTATAGATCCATGTGGTTTTTAATAGTGGTATTTCGAAGGCAATGTGCATTACTCCAGAAATGATATTTACAACTGCCAGCAACCAAATGGACATGCTCTTTTTCTGATAGTTGCTCATAATTTCTCCTCAACAAGCTTTTGACATATTAATTCTACGATTCCTGAATGCGCGAGCCTGCTCCATAAAAGACTCAAGTCTTGTTTTGATATTTGTTTGCTGCAGACCATCATCAATGAAAGTCATCATGGGAATATCTCCATTGTCTCGACGGATCTTTGTATAACAAGCGGTAGATATCTTCCCCAAGACACAGTTGAAGCCATGCGCATTCACGAGCCCATCGACATTCCGCTCCTCCACAAAATCGACGCATTTCCCGATGAACATGGACGGGATAACGGGAGCCACATCCGGATTGACATATTTGGATGCATTTACCGTCAACCACTCGTTATCCTGGTCGGGAAACATTTCTGAATATTCTCCGGCGATTTGCTCGATGCGTTTTTTATAAAAATCGAGTGTGAAACTGCCACCGAACGTCATCGCCGCTTTTGGATAGTTCCCTTTTTCCCAGAGTGCTTTCACCAGCCTCACAGATCCGTAGCTAACGAAGTCGTGCCATGATGGCGGGAGGATTACCACCCCTCCCATACGTTCTATCCCCTTAAAAATTTCGTTCATGCCGTATTTGTGGACGCGTGTGAATGCGTCACCGACGATACCAATTTTTACCAGATCCCGTTCTTCCAACTCCACGCATTTCAACAAATCCATTGCAGCTTTGAAGTATTTGATGATCCGGTTTTCGCGTATTCCTTTCGCCAACTTCTGTTCCGCTTCGTGGTACGCCGCATCAGCAGCGCCGCGGACTTTTTCATAGGGTCGAATCTGATAGCGGTATCTCGACAGATAATCATGGCAAATAAGGCCGATCCACAAATCGAGGGAGAGCTTCAGGCCAAAATTCTTTATCCAGTCAAGCGGATTATCCACCGTTGGGCCAAACAGCCAGATATCCCCTCCTACCGTCTCCTTCAGCACCTTTTCGTGCAGGTCTTTGAACAGGGCCAGACGACAGGCTTCGTTGTAACCGAAGGAAAAGAAAGCCGCCTTGTTAGGATCGAACCCTTCCATTTGTGTAGTGGCCAGGTAGTCACCGAGTACCACCTGGTAAGTCCGGCAATGTTTTTCGTTCGAGTGTTTGCGCCCGAGCATGTTTGAATGGGAGGATGTCTCACGCACAAGCTCACACTTCACGTTGTGGGCGCGAAGAATTTCGATCAAGGACGTAAATGCTTCGCTTACGGGGGGGACATACAAAGTACGGCCATCGTTGACAATGTCTTTGAGTGTTACGGATCTGCGCTTGAATTTCTCGTAATTCTCAGCGTAATTATGATTCTTCCTATCAGCAGTAGCACTTTCCCAGAACGCTTCACATCGGGTAAGCACACCGGTCACGGAATTATGCTCATCGAGCTCGATTTCAAGCCAGGGTTCGCTGCCGAAAATGTCAGCAAGGTATGGAACAAGCATGGAATCCGCCGCGCAACCGAACGTCGTCAGCAGCACTGGCAGCAATTTATTGACATGTTTGGTATTGTACTCGTGGATGTATTCCGCAACGTTGATCGTTTTATTGTTAGTTTTCCAGACCAGATCAATCTTTTGCGAATGAGTAATCGTCATGTCTAACGGAAGTAAATCGGCAGGTATCGTGGGGATACCCAACTTTATGAGGTGTCTGGCAAGATTGAGGTTGAAAAACTTGTCATGTGTAATATACGGGTGCCCCATAACAACGAAAACTCTTTCAAAGGAGTCGAAATTTTTCAGCGCCTCCTTTCCTTTTTCCTTGCAGATGCGGACAAATTCCTGCTGGGCCGTCAACGCTTTCCTGCTTGCCTTGATACTTTCTTTGACCGGAATTCCCAACTGTTTACCGATTTCCACGAAAGCTTTTTCAATGTTGCGATCGTCTTTCAGCTTGAAGGTTGCGGTAATTAAGGCGATATCGAGAGAGGAAGATTTCACGAAATCGGGAATCTGCTGGATATATTGGCAGTTATGAGCAAAATTCGTATCATAGGATTCGTCATACATATTGAGGACATATGGTAGGAAAATTTTTGTAACACCTTTGCCACGAAGATTTTCAACAGCTCCGTACATTGATTTGATGGGAAAACATGTATCTGTCAATATGTAGGAAATTCCTTTTTCATAAATTTGCTTGTTATAATTATCGGACAGTTCAACTGAATATCCTATCTCCTTGAAAAAAGTCGCCCACAGAGGAAAAAGCTCATAAAACTGCAACATTCTTGGAATTCCAATAATTCGTTCATTTCCCTTTTGATCCTGATAGGAAAGTAGGAGCTTTTCCCGCCAGGTGAAATAGTCGGGTATAAAATGACGTGACTCCTCCTGCTGTTCAAATTTCCCGCAGTTGCTGCCGTAAACTGCTTCCTGATCATCATCGAACTTTACACTTACAAGTTTGCAAACATTTGCGCATTCGCTGCAGTTGATGATTTTTTCCTCGGCGATCCGGTTATCGATATTGAATCCATGGAAGCGGGAAGGCCCATTGTGTTTCTTCATCTCTTTCTGCGCAAGGAAAGCCATCCCGAGCGCGCCGGTAACCTCGTGATGCGGGGCAACGATGACGTCTTTGTTGAGAAGCTGGGTAAAGGCCCCTACAACGCTGGCATTGAAAGCGACCCCACCCTGAAAAACAATTCTCTCACCAATGGGATGATTTCCGCAGACTTTTTCGAGATAATTCTTCGCGATCGAATAACTCAGACCAGCCAATATGTCTTCCTTCGGCACGTTGTTTTGCTGGTAATGGATACAATCCGTTTCCATGAAAACGGTACAACGAGTACCCATATCGACCGGGTTTTTCGAGGTCATTGCTAAACGGGAAAATTCCTCATTCAACGCCGTACCAAGTCTATTCGCCTGTTCCGCAAGAAAAGAGCCGGTACCGGCGGCACAGGTTTTATTCATGATAAAATCAGCGATGCTGCCGTTCTTCACACGGATATATTTAGCGTCTTGTCCGCCGATTTCGAAAATCGTATCCACATCCGGAACAAGCATGACCGCTGCCGTAGTCTGTGCGGTTATCTCATTTTTGACGAGATCGGCGCCGACAATATTCGCGATGTATTTTCGACCGGAACCGGTAACCCCAACGCCTTTGACGGAAAAATCACCGGGCCCCAAAACGTTGAGGATTTCAGCGAAAGACTTTTTCAGGGCTTCGACAGGCTCCCCGTTAATGGCGGTATATACCGTATACTTAATTTCCTTCGCATCATTGATGAGCACCACCTTGACACTTACTGATCCGACATCGATACCCACATAAAAATCGCGATTATTCTCAATTTTATTCAGCTGATATGATGGACGAAGCACCCTCGCAGTTGTCAGTGGCGGTAACCCAGACATTTTGTGATTGCTCAACTGGGCAATAGTTACTCTCTCCAACAGGAATGAATGGCTCCGTTTCTGCGTTCTGCCGGAGCGGATGGCATAAAGCGCGGCTCCTATCGCTCCCATAGTGTCGAAATACTCAGGAATAATCATATCTTCGATATTTACTTTGAGTAATTTTGTGAATGCTTTTCTCATTCCGGCATTCCGCGCCACACCCCCCTGAAATATGATTGGTTTTTTTATCTGCCTTCCTTTTACGAGATTTTCGATAAACGTTCTGACGGCGGCTTCACAAAGTCCAGAACACAAATCTTCTTTTGCAACGCCGGTCTGTTGAAAATGAATCATGTCTGTTTTAGCAAAGACGCTGCACCTCCCTGCTATCTTGGCAGGATTTACAGAGTTATACGCAAGCTCTGACAGCTCCTCGACTGTAATCCCCATGCGAAATGCCTGTTGATCGAGAAAAGATCCGGTTCCTGCCGCGCATATATCATTCATCGAGCTGTCTATTATGGCGGTTTCCCCGTTACTAGCTTTTTCGAGAAGGATCAGTTTGGAATCCTGCCCGCCTATTTCTATAACGCTCTTTGCTTCAGGATGATAATAGGCAGCAGCAATTCCATGGCTTGTAATCTCATTTACCGACTCACAATCGATCAACTTCGCGATCGATTCTCGCGCGCTCCCGGTGGTTGTAATGCTCTCGAATTCGATGGAATCCATGTCTTCAAATAATGAAGAGATGGCCTCAGCAAAAGCTTTTAGCGGCTCACCATGAGTACGGCGATAATCCTTCCAGATAACATTGCCGGTTTCGTCAATAACAGCAAGTTTTACACTGACAGAACCGCAATCAATTCCGAGATAATGTTTTGCTTCTTTTTGTTTTGAATTCGACATTGTATCATCCTTCAAATATGGTCAATTCGCATTTCTATTGCTATGTCGTCTATATACGATATAAAGACTGATGTTTTGTTATATTTGTTTGTAGTGTTTGTGAATGTGTTTGTTAGAATGCTCTCAACGAAAAATTCATCATTTATTTTAAGATTGGCTTTGGATGGCGTAATTTCTATTTTTGTAATTTCAGCATTTATTTTGTAGGAAGGTTTGAGGTCGTACATAAAGCTCATATATGCTTTATTCAATTGTGTGCTTATTACCAATGCATGCATTATATCCAACATAGGCTTCCGTTCATTTTTGTCGTATAGTATCTTGGCCTTTCCTTCTATATTTTTTGTAAAAATATTTATTTTGATTTTGTATATATTGTAATCAAAGTCGTATAATTTCTTTGAAATGTCAGGGAAGTATATGCCATTGATCATGCCATTTATGGTTTTGAATGTCAGGTCGCAGACGTTGCTTATACAGTTATAGCTCGGCATTTTTGTCGCACCTTTCAAACAATATTATAATAAAAAGTTAATTGATTTTTTCTGCAATACATATAAACTGAATAAAAATAAAAAACACCTATACCAAAGTATAGGTGTTTTGCTAATTAGGTGGAGTTAATGTTTGGTTGTTACAAGATGAACTTCTTTACTCTGAAATTTAAATCACCGGAAATTGAGTCGATATTTCTCGATTATTACTATAACCAGTCAATACGGCACATCAGGGTCGCCCTTTTCTTCGGATTATTCCTCTATGTCGCCTTCGGTTTTCTTGATCCTTATGTAATACCAGAGGCAACATCAGAATCATGGTTTATCAGATATGTTATTTTTACCCCTTATATTACACTTGTAATCATATCTTCATTCTTTAAGTATTTCAAAAATCTCATGCAATCATTCTTGTTCACAGTTATTTTGCTCGGAGGCATGGGAATAATAGTCATTACAATACATTCTAATCCAAAAACTAATTATTTATACTATGCCGGTCTCATTATTGTAATAATGTTTTCATATACATTTCTAAAGCTGAGATTTATTTATGCATCCATTGCAACGTGGACTCTAGTCATTCTATACGAAATTATCTCTTTTGAAGTCGTAAAAATGCCTACAGCCTTCTTTATTAACAATACATTTTTCTTGATTTCTGCCAATTTGATCGGTATGTCCGCATGTTATCAAATGGAGGTTTCCTTTAGAAATAATTTCATTCAACAACTAACAATAAAAGAATTGGGAGAGAAAAGGCGGCAGGAAGAAAAAGAAATGATAATGAAAGACCTGCATGATGGTATAGGTGGAATCATGACCAACATCAGCCTGTTAACAGAAATATCTCAAAGAAAGCCTGATTTAGTCGGAGATAGATCCGATGTCTTAACTACAATAGCTGAGCTTTCCAGAGAAGCTATATCCGAACTACGAATGGTTATTAACAATCTTGACTCTAAAGACAGGGACTGGCATGATTTCGCGGCTGATTTGAAAAATTTCGGGGGTATTATTCTATCATCGCATGGCATCTCCTTTTCCATCCATACGTCAGTAACAGGCCCATCGGAAGCTCCCAATACTGTGATTTATCTCAATTTACTTAGAATCTACAAGGAGGCGCTGACGAATGTTATCAAACACTCTTTTGCGCATAATGTCATCATTGACTTTGACAAAAAAATTACGAACATAGTCTTGAAAATTCATGATGACGGAATGGGTATTCCTGCAGAAGGGCCAAAAGGAAGAGGCATTTTGAATATGCGGAAAAGAGCACAGGAAATCGGAGCTCAGATTGACATCAACGGAGCGAAGGGGACGACAATTATCGTAGCAGTACCACTCACTTAATCATGGATGGTTCATATGAAAATAGCAATAATAGAAGATGATCCACTTCTCAGCAAAAACCTCAAGCTTCTCTTAGAGAACGAACCAGGCTTCACCGTCCTCGCGACTTTTCCATCAGCCGATGGAATACTTCCTAAGGTCAAAAGACTCATACCGGAGATCATGTTGGTTGACCTCGGCCTGCCAGGAATTTCCGGGATAGAGTTCATTACTCAGGCAAAAAAAGAATTGCCTCAAATAGATATAATTGCCCATACGATTTTTGATGATAAAGAAACAGTTTTCACGGCCATAAAAGCTGGGGCTACTGGATATATTTTGAAAGGATGCAGACCTCAAGAACTCATCGATGCATTCAATGAAGTGTACCATGGGGGATCTCCAATAACCCCGAAGATTGCACGTAAAGTAATACTTGAATTCCAAAATTTTGAAATGAATGAAAAGAAGAAACTGAGCATCGTGGAAGAAGACATTCTCAAAGATATTTGTCATGGAATGACTTCAACTGAAATTGCAGACAAACTGTCAGTTCATTCATCAGAAGTTAAAAATCAAATTAAACAGATTTACAAGAAAGTACAAGCTCAAACAACAACCGACAAGGCAACTAAGTCTATAAACGACTTGATAATATTAAGTTCAAGAGAAAAAGAAATTTTAAACTGGATAAAGCATGGCAAAAGTACTTGGGATATTTCTCAAATATTACAAATAAGCGAAACTACTGTCAAGTTCCATGTCAGTTCAATCATGAAAAAGCTTAATGCTGTAAGTCGAACCCATGCCGTTTCAATTGCGATTTCTTTAGGGATTATTGATCTCCTTGAATGACTGGCCATTAACGAGAACATTTACGCCTTGGAAATTGACAAGACGGGATTTTCTTTGCCTGTTTGGTCAAACAGGGAGAGAGTCGTCGACTATCTGAAGAACGCAATGTTGGTGGGGCGAAATATGAGCCTTACGCAGTTCCCTTGGACGTTTTCACCAATAGATGGCTTTCAGACATGACAATGGCTATTTCCGGGTTGCAGATTAACCCTGATGGCAAAACGACAAGGGTACTTGTTCTTACCGCCGAGGAATTCAAATCCACACAAGCCTCAACATAACCAAATTCAGAATCTTTACCCTGCCCTTTAGCCGATAATCGCCATGAACATATTGTTGAAGTCGTGGGCGATCCTTCCTGCCAGGAGGCCGATGGCCTCCATTTTCTGTGCCTGGAGCAGGTGTTCTTCGAGCTTCTTGCGCGCCGTGATATCTTCCGAGATACCCAACAGATACTGAGGGGTTCCTGTGTCGTCAAGAATGGGAATCTTCTTGGTATGGAGTATTTGCGTACCTTTGTTTCCGGTTTGGACGGTTTCTTCAGGGATGTCGAGAAGGGCGCCGTTATTGATGTCCTCCCCGGTCTTTTGCAGTGAAAAAATCGGCTTCGTGGGGGGGAAGTCATAGGAGTTTTTCCCCGTGAGATCTTCTCGGCTATCCCCCAACAATTCTCGATAAAAGCTTTACTTCAGGCCGGCTCTTTAGGTGTGAACCGGAAGGGATACGTAAAAGGTGCTCCCTTTGCCGATGCTGCTTTCTGCCCAGACCCTGCCGCCATGGCCAAGGGCAATTTCCTTTACAAGTGCAAGCCCGAGTCCGGTTCCGCCGAACATCCGCCGGTCGGTGTTGTCCACGCGGTAAAACAGCTCGAAAATATGTTCCAGCTCTTCAGCGGGAATCCCGACCCCCTGGTCCCTCACCAGGATTGTTATGTTGCCCGCTTCCATAGACGCTCCCAGGCATACCTCGCCACCGTTCGGCGAAAACTTGACGGCATTCGAAACGAGCATTTCGAGCATGCGGCGTAACAGCTTTTCGTCACCCAGGACGGGGGCGAGATCGACTGGGCAGTCGACGATAATCCGGTGATTCCGCGAAGCGGCACCGAAGAGATCGGCGGTTTCTTCCATGAGGGGACGGATATTGACCGGACGGAAGCCGGCGGTGCTCCGGCTGGCTTTCTGCCTCTGGATGTCGAGATAATTGCCGATCAGCTCGTTTAACTTGTCCGCTTCCCGTTGAATGACCTTGAGATACTCCTTCAACTGCGGCATGGACAGTTCATTGGTCAGCATGAGTTCCGTATAGCCCATCAGGGCCGTCAGGGGGGTCCGCATTTCATGGCTAACCGCCGAGAGCATCCCTTCCTTGATCTGCTCAATCTCCTTCCGCTCGGTGATGTCGAAGGCGATTTGCAATCTGACCAGGCGGCTGTCGGTCCACGGAATGGCCCGGTCGATCCCCTGGTACCACCTACCGTTTACTGAACTGCGGAATTCCCAGACGTAAGGCTGCTGCGGTATGCCGTCCCGCACGAGCATGTCGTTGGGGCACTTGCCGCAGTGTTCACCCGGATGCGACTGGAAGACCTCGTAGCACCTTTTCCTCTGCCAGTCGTCGCCAAACAGCATGCCGCCGTACCGGTTCATGAAGAGGATTTCGCCGTTCTCCATGTCGGCCACATAGACCAAGGCATTGAGAGCGTCGAAGATCGTGCTGAACTGGGTGAACTGGCTCCGCAGCACCTCCTCCGCCTCCTTGCGCCTGGCCAGGGACTCTTCGAGTTCCCTCACCTTCTCTTCGAGCTTTGCCGCCACAACGCCGCTGTATTTCCTGAGATATTCCTTCTCTTCTTCCAGAAGAGCCGGCGGCAGGGGCCTTTTCTTCCCTGTTTCAAGACCTCTCAGAATGGCGTTCAGTTCCTGCCAGAACTCTTCGGGCTCCTTCGGTTTGACGATGAAGGCCTCCGCGCCGAGCGAAAAGGCGAGTTCTTTTTCCTTCGAGCCGGTATAGACGGCGGAATAGAACACGAAGGGGATGGCCCTGAGTTCCTCGTCCGTCTTGATCATCCACAGGAACTGGAAACCGTCCAGCCGCGGCATCAGGGCATCGGAGATGATCAGGTCGGGCCTGTGCGCCCTGGTCAGGTCGAACCCTTCCCGGCCGTCGCTGGCCTCGATCACCGTATCACAGCCGTGTTGCGCCAAGCTGTAGCGCAGAAGCCTCCGGTCATCGGCGTTGTCGTCGACAATGAGCACTTTCATCGCTGCCTCACATTATTCGCATTTTACGCCGATTGCTTTATGGATCCTCTCCACGATAGTGAGCGGGTCGATCGGCTTTTCGAAATAGGCGGTGCACCCTGCCTGCAAAACCCTGTCCCGGTCCCCGAACATGGCGTACGAGGTGATGGCAATGATCGGAACGCTTCCGTCGGCCTCCGAGGCCCTGATGCGCCGGGTCGCTTCCAGCCCGTCGATGCCGGGGAGATTGATGTCCATGATGATAAAGAACGGCCGTTCCCTGATCGCCAGCTCGACCCCCTCCTCGCCGGTCTCGGCGGGAATCACCTCGTAGCCGTCCTTCTGGAGCGCATAGGTGATGAGCCGCATGTTGTCCTTGTTGTCCTCTACGACGAGCACCTTTTTCATGGTAACCTCACCGGTATTCTGAGAGTAAATCGGCTCCCTTTGCCGTACTCGCTTGTCAACAGTATATCACCTTTTAATACCTCGGCAGCGAGCTTCCGGGTAAGGTAGAGCCCGAGCCCTGTTCCGGGGACGGTTGCCTGTAAAGGCGAGGCAAGACGGACAAAGGGCTGGAACATTTTCGGCAGGTCTTCTTCCCTGATGCCGATGCCGGTATCGGTCACGGAGATCTCCGCGACACCCGCTTCCAGAGCTTCGCCGGGGCACGGCATGATCCGTGTCTCCACGGTCAAGCCCCCATGTTCCGTGAACTTTAGCGCGTTGGAGAGAAGGTTCAGCACGCACTGCAAAAGCCGCCGCCGGTCCATGTGCATCTGCTGATGGGTCGCTGCGACCTGCAGATCGAGCCCCTTTTCTTCCATGTCCTTTCTAACCAGGCCGACAGCTTCGGAGATCAGGTCATAGAGGTCGAACTCCTCGGCGACGGATTCGATTTTCCCCGCCTCGATCTTGGAGACGTCGATCACGTCGTTGATGAGGTTGAGAAGGTGCTTGCCGCAGCGCAGGATGATGGCGAGGTTCTCCTTCTGCTCGGCATTGACCGGGCCGATCCATTCGTTAAGAATGACGCTCGAAAAGCCGATGATGGAGTTGAGCGGGGTCCGCAGCTCATGGCTCATGGAGGCGATGAACATCGATTTGAGACGGTCGAATTCCTTCAGCTTTGTGTTGGCCCCTTCCAGCTCGTCGGTTTTCTCATTCAGGTCTTCCACGATGTTCATCAGTGCCTGCTGGCTTTCCGAGAGTTCCGTGCTCCTCCTGTTCAGATCGGCGGTACGTTCGATGACCCGCAGTTCCAACTCTTCATTGAGTTTGCGGAGTTCAATCTCGGCTTTTTTAAGCCCGGTAATGTCGCGGGCTATTGTCGAAGCGCCGATAATCTTGCCACCGGAATCGCAAATCGGGGAAATGGTTACCGAGACTTCAACGCGGCTGCCGTCTTTGCGCAACCGCACGGTTTCATGGCGTTCAATCGGTTTCCCCTGCCTGACATGATCGAGAATGTACGCCATCTCTTCGGGATGATCATCGGGAATCAGGATCGAAACCGGACACACCTTGACTTCTTCCGCCGGGTAGCCGTATAAGCGTTCAGCCCCTCTGTTCCAGCTCACGATGGTTCCTTCCGGCGATATGCCGATGATGGCGTCATCGGAGAACTCTACGATGGCTGCCAGGAGGGATAGCGCCTCCTCGATCCGCTTGCGCTCGACGACCTCCCAGGCTAGATCGGCCAGAAGAGATACCGTCTCCACGTCATGGGTGGTATAGTCCCGCGGTTTGTTTCCCACGCCGAGAATCGCCACGATGCTTTCTCTGCGAAAGACCGGTACGACCAGTTCCCGGACGACCGGAGAGTGCCCAGCGGGCAACCCCTTACGGTGGGGAAGCGAGGAGTAATCATTGTGGATGACCGGCCGGCGTTCGTGGATGCAGTCGACCCAGACCCCTGCTTCCGAAACATTGTAGTGACGTCCTTTCCCTTCCGCCAGGCAATACTCCTTCTTTGTCCTGGTCGACCAGTTTTGGAGCGATAGGGTTTTCTGGTCGGCTTCGAGGAAATGGTAGAAACCGATGAGGCTGCCGGTAAGCACCTCCACCTCGTTCAGGGTGGTCTCGAGCAGTTCGTCCAGAGTATGCGTTGCGGCGAACTGGAGCAGGCGCAGGCGTGCCATGTTGATGCTTTCGATCCGCTTCTGTGCGGTAATGTCGCGGCCTATTGTTGAAGCGCCTGTGATTTTGCCTTCCGTCTCCCTGATGGGCGAAATGGCAAGGGACATTTCAATGAGTTCTCCATCTTTTCTCCGGCGCACCGTTTCATAATGCTCGATGTGTTCACCCCGCCGTATCTTGTCAAGAATTTGCGGCACCTCATCCGCATGGTCGGCCGGGACCAGCGTTGAAATCGGCTTGCCGACGATTTCGTCAGCGGTGTAGCCATAGATTCTTTCCGCGCCCTTGTTCCAGCTTGTGATGATTCCATCCGGGGTCTTGCCGATGATGGCGTCATCGGAAAATTCCACGATGGCCGCGAGCTGGACAACCTCCCGCTCTGCACGCTTGCGCTCGGTGATATCATAGACAGTCGATCGGCTCATAATATAATTGCCATCGGGGTCTGTTACGGCGCTGGCGCTCAGCAGCACCGGCAGGATCGAGCCATCCTTGCGGACCATCTCGAACTCGAGGTCGTGTATCCATCCCCGCACCTTGAACTGGGGAAAATTGTCCTGAAAGGTCTTCAAACTCCTGTCGGTGATGAGGTCGTGAAACTTCATTTTCCCGATCACTTCTTCCCTGGAGTATCCCAGCCACCGGAGCTCGGTATCGTTGATGCGGATGAAAACGCCGTCTTTATCCAGGGAGTGATAGCCGCACGGGGCGTTATTGTAAAGATCGGCAAGTTCCTCGGTGGTCGTGCGCAGCGCGCTCTTCACTTTCCTTCTCCCTTCAGTACCGGCGGCGCGTTCAGGCGGAGCATGTTGCTCCTCCTGAACGCGCGCTTCGTGAGTTCCACGTCATCGGGATTGTCTTCGATCAGCAGTATCCATTTCTTTTCGGTCATCATTCTTCTCCTTTCGCTGCGTCGGCCACTACGGCGTCATCTCGCCGAGCTTTTTCTCCAGCTCCCTGATCCTTTCCTTCAGCTCCACCATCCGCAGCTCCCGGCCGACGAAGATCCGGTTCATCCGCTCCAGTTCAGCGTTCTTGGCCGCAAGCTCGGCCGTTCTCTCCTTCACCCGCTGTTCGAGTTTGTCCTTGAGCCTGCGAAGCTCTTCCTCTGCCAGCTTCTTTTCGGAGATGTCGGTGAACATCGCGAAAGAGCCCTGGAAATGATGCTCATCATCAAAAATGGGGGTAGCAGAAGCAAGAGTCCAGACAGTCTTCCCGTCTTTACGGCGGAATCGGCGTTCGTAATTCTCCGACAGGCCATGGCGGCGGTTCTCCATTTTCCTCAGATGATCGGGCACATCCTCCTCGAACATGAAGTCGGTCAACGGCCGGCCGATCATCTCCTCGCCGGAATAGCCGAGCATTTCGGCCATCCTGGCATTGGCGAAGGTGGTCATGGTGTCCGGCCCGAGCACCCAGATCCCCTCGATGGCCGTGTCTACGATGCGGCGGTACTTTGCCTCGCTTTCCCGTCGTTCCTCCTCCGCCCGTTTGCGCTCGGTGAGATCATAGGTCAGCCCGACGAATCCCCTGATCCGGTCGCTCTCACCTCGCAGCGCGGTCACGGACAGATGCACCGGCACGCACGCCCCGTCCTTGCGAATGAAGGTCCACTCGTTTTCCTCGGGCAGGTTACGCCGGGGGCGGGCCGCAAACACATCGAATCCCGGCGAGATCGTTTCGCCCAGTTCTTCGGACAACTGAAGGGCGCGCCGCGCCATCTCTTCCGGATCGTGCCAGCACGCCGGTGTCTGTTTGCCGACCACTTCGTCGGCCGTGTAACCCAGCAACCGCTCGGCGGCAGGATTGAAGCTGCTGACAACCCCATCGGGAGCCGTAGAGATTATGCCGTGGGCTGCGCTGTCCAAAAGCGTCCGCTGGAAGAGGGTGAGTCGGCGCAAATCATTGTCCTGCTCCTGGATCGCCCCCATCATGGCGTTGAAGCTCTGGCCAAGCCGGGCCACCTCGTCGGCGCCGGAGGCCGGTACGCGCTGGTGGTAGTCGCCTCGGGTGCGAACCTGCTCGACGGTCTCGGCCAGCGTGGAGATGGGGCGGACGATGGTTCGTTGCAGAGCTGCCAGCAGGCCCAGAGTGATGGACACCAGCAAGACGACTACCCCTGCGGCAAACACCAGCAAGACGTTTCGAGTTTGCCGGTTGAGCTCGTCCAGGCTCATGGCGAGGTACAAATGCGCGCCGTCTTGCAGGCTCTGCACCAACTCCGCGGTGTTATGATTCAGGTAAACGCCATCGGGTTTGAGCGGATGGTGCCTGAATGTTGCGTTGGACCTGCTGTTGTAGCGGGCCAGCAACCGTCCGTCCCCCAAAACTATTTCCGCCTCCGAAATTTGCGGATTGGCCCGTAACGTATTGAGAATTTCCTGTGCCCGTCCGGGGTCCTCGAAAGCCACCGCCGCTTCCGCCCCGACGGAAACCAGTTGCGCATAGGGCTCCATGATCTGCCGGGCTCGACGTTCCAGCGTTAGGCTCGCAAAGAACGCCAACGCCGCGCTCGCCACGGCGAAGGCCAGCAGCGCCGCGCCCCACAGCGCGAAAGCCAGTTTGTTGCGAATGCTAAGTCGCCGAAACATGGATCACCTCCGCTTGTGCACCGCCCCGTTCTCCAATACCTCATGGGAGACTTCCAGCATCTTGGTCTGAATCTTCAACGAAACGGAGCGGGCCTGATCGAGGTTAATGCTCATTTCCACCCGGTCTCCGACCTGGAACCGGATGATTCCGCCCTCCTGCAAAAACTCGGGGGCATCGCCCACCGTCAGGACCGGCCGGTTCTTTAACTGGGTAAGGGCGGTGCGGCGTTTGGCACTGTCTTTGTACGCAACAAAAACGATCTGGCATGATGGCAATTTATCCAGCGTGTCTGCGCGGAAGATTTCAAACGGGCGCCCCTGTTCCGTGCGGCTCTTGAATGTCTTCTCCAGAACCTCGCCAAAGGGGTCGCTGCCCAGGATGCCGATGCTCCAGGGAGAACGGTCGTCGGCGAAAGCATTTGTCGGCCACGTCACGTAGTGGGCAAAATTGCGCAGGAAGGCGGCTTTCACCTTGATCGGATCGCGCGTCACCAACTCCTGGCCCGCAGCAGATCCTGGCAGGTGCAAAAAGAACAAGAGACCAATCAAACCGGCCCATCGGCCGGCCCATGGCAGGACTCTCGCGCGCGTCCGGACTCTTCCGCACGGCGGGACGCTGTTGACTGCTCCACGAACTATTTGAGCAAGATCTATCATAGTTAAAATGTGAGTTTGGCCGAAAGTGCCACCGAAGCCGCTTCCGATGAGTAATCCGAGCCGCGGAAGAAATAAATCCGTTTGTTAAGGGTTTGGTCGGCCCAGCCCAGAATGTTGAAGGCATCGGCGCGCACCGTCAGGTGTTTCGTCGGACGATATTCCAGTCCGGCATTCCAGAAAACACTCGGGCCGTAGGCGGCATCGTAACCCGGGTCGGCCAGCGCAAAACTCCGGGGCTGGCTTTGCGCGCCGTTCCAGTCAGCCAGAGCCTTGGCACCCGGAAACCCCCAATACGCACGCAGCGAAGTACTGGCGGACCATTTTCCGTTCAACTCCTGGATCAACGCGAGCTTGGTGATGTTGTTGGCCCAGTTGGCCAGGTCGTGCCCGAAGCCATACGGTTCGGCGGTGATGCCCTGGATGGTGGCGGCGGACGCCAGACTGGAATCGAACAGCTTGGTGTATCCGTGCGAAAGGGTCAGCCTCGTTTTTTCCGAGCGAAAAGTTATCTCCGGCTCCACACCCCAGATCCTGAAAGTGCCCACCGCTACGGAGCGATTGGCTGCCGCGTCAAAACCAATGGCGTCGTTCTGCTCAATGAAGACGCTGCACCCGAAATTCCAATGCGCGTCGTGCTGCCGTTCGTAGCGAAACTCGAGGCTGTCCAGGGTTTCAGTGTCTCCCTGTGTGCCGGATCGCACATACTCTTCCCGTAACTCGCCTTCACCGCTGCGGCGCATCGCACGCGCGCCGATCAGCTTGAGCGTGTCTTTGGAGCCGGGCGTGAAGACCAGCGCCAGCCGCGGCGAAAACAGCCAGTCGGTGTACGTGTGCTTGTCTACCCTGGCGCTCGCAAACGTGGTCCACTTCTCGCCCAAATGCCACTGGTGCTCCGTCAGAAAGGAAATAGTATCGGTTTCCCATGCATCTTCGACCGGCGGAATGCCGGGGCCCGGCCCGAAGCCGAGGCGCGGCCCGTCAAACCACATGTGGGAGTATTCCAGGCCGAAGGCCAGCGACTGCTTTTCGTTCGGCGTCCAGGTTCCCAGCATACGGCCATACGCTTCGTGTTCCTGTCGATTCTGGGGGTCCGCAAATTGATCATAAACCCAGAGACGATACTGATACCAATCGTAGCTCACGAACGTCTCCAGGTTGAAGACCTTACTCAGATCTTGTTTGTATTTGGTGGCGGCTGTGAACTGCCGGTCCAGGTTCGCGCGGCCTTTTTGGGCTATTGAAATATCCACCGTCTGCAACGATGTGCGCATCGGACGCACCACGCCGCCGCCTTGGGTGAAGCGCGCCCAGATTTCCACCGGACCGTTCACGTAGCTTGCGTGATACTTCATTTTCAAAATATCACCCGCATCGTGCAGGTTCGGCACGGGAAACGTCACGGGCTGGCCGGAAACAACGACCGGCCCTGATCCGGGAGTGGCGAACGACTTCCCGAACACATAAGGCGAATCATGCTGGTTCGACCCGCTTTGGTCTGCCACGCCGACATAGAGAAACAGTCCCGACTCCTCGTTGAACTTTTGACCGAAACGCAATTCACCCGCGGTAAATTGATCCCGGAAACCCTGGCGGACTTGTGCGTCGGCCCCTTCAAAAGTCAGACCGTTGTGGGTTTCGAGATTGATGACTCCAGCCAGCGCTCCGGCGCCGTAGGTCGCGGATGCAGGACCATGGACCAGTGTCACGAAACGAAAGTCACCCAGCAAAGGCAGATCCCGCTCGCTCTCGGCCCCTACGAAAAAGCGATTGTTCATGACTTTGCCGTTTACCCGGAGCAGGTATTTGTCGTCCCGGTCGCTGATGATCCCCCGAATGCCGAAGTGATCCAGATGCGTGTTGTGCAGGATGAGCTGGGTGTTCGGCGCGTAAATCTCCAGCGACTCGTTGAGATTCCGCGCGCCGCTTTGCACGATGGTGGCTTCGTCCAGAACGGTCGTCTTCGCCGGAACCAACCGAACCTGTGTGGGCGTCAGGGTGGCCGAAACAATCCGCACGCGGCTCAATTGCTCAATGTCCAAACCGCCAAACTCCTCCGGTTCGCTGTTCGTGCGCTGAATCAGGTTGTGGCCGGCGGCGTCGTCCGCCATTGCAACGGGCAGGGGCTCTGCCGGCACATTGAGTGCCAAAGCGATCGTGAGAGCCGCGCGTGCGATTAAATCATGCAAGGAATCTTTCATCTGGAGCCTCCTGAAGTTGGGGGCTGAGAACATCTCACAGGCATTGACTGAAGAAAGCCCGGCTTCTGCGGCAGAAAATCCCCTTGAAATCCACCGGCTCACCAGCTTTGGCGATCACGCTGGAGCCAACCTTCATGCCTTGCAGGGTCTGCCTCGGGTTGGACAGCAGGAATTGCAGCGTGCGTGCCCGGATTTTGGCTTCGAAACTGCCGTAGCCGCGCGAAGCCTCCAACTCCGGCTTTGCGCCGGTGACATGCTTGTTTAGGTAATCAATGAACGGTTGATAGAGGCGCTTCCGGCGGATTCCCAGCGGGAAACCGGTAACCCAAGATTAAGGATATCTTAGTGGGGGAGGTTTTCAAGAAATCCGGCTATGGCCCTTGACATAAGTTCTATATAGTACTATTTTATATAAAACTAAAATCGGGAGAGAATCGAACTAAGATGAAAGATCCAGATGCAATGCAGTCAGGACTTCAACTGTTGGAGAGTGCGGATGCAGCGTATCTTACTACCATTGACGGCGACGGTTTTCCCCAGACGCGGGCCATGTTGAATTTGAGGAATTCGGATCAGTTTCCCGCCTTGAGCAGGCTGTTCTCTGGTCTTGATGAGAGGTTCGTCGTCTATTTCACCACCAATGCATCTTCAGCCAAAATCGAGCAGATCAGGAGAAATCCCAAGGTGTCGGTATACTATTCCATACCGGCGGAATGGCGCGGATTGATGCTTGGCGGCGTTATGGAAATCGTTGCCGACTCCGGCCTGAAAAAGGCGCTCTGGCAGAAGGGGTGGGAAATGTACTATCCCGGCGGGGACGATGATCCCGATTACGCGATACTTCGATTATCGCCGATGGTTGCCAAGTATTATCATCAGCTTGTTTCCTCTGTCTTCGATCTGGGGCAAAAATCATGAAAAACAGACGGCAAGGCGGCTTTCTGATTGCCAAGATACATCAGCTGGCGGGACGGATTTTTTCCCGTAAGCTGAAGAAATACGAGATCGCTGATATTAATCCTGCCCAGGGGAGAATCCTCTTCGTCCTTTGGGAGAATGACGGTATATCCATCCAGGAGCTGGCGGTAAAAACTTCGCTGGGGAAATCGACCTTGACGAGCATGCTGGACAGGCTTGAAGAAACCGGCCATCTAACCCGTGTCCCGTCCAGTGATGACCGACGAAAGATACTGATCAAGCTCACGGAAAAGGATCGGGCTCTCCGGAACCAGTATGCACGGGTGTCCGAAGATATGACGGAACTGTTTTACAGCGGCTTTTCCGCCGCAGAAATAGATATGTTTGAGGGATACTTGCAACGGATACTTGGCAATCTGCAAGGCTTTGAAACAAAGGAGCAGGCTTGCCGGCTCGATTCTGATAAATGATGGAATAATCCATTTCAACACGCATGAAAGGGCATTTCATGGCAGCTGGAAACGAAGATCGATTCACGGGGTTTTCGCAGAACGCGTCGGCATTTCTGTGGAATCTCGCGGCGAATAACAACAAGGCATGGTTCGAGGCGCATCGGCAAGAGTACGAGGAACACCTGCTGGAACCGCTCAAGACGCTGGTCTCCGATCTGTCCGGCTTCATGCTCTCCATCGACCCGGATTTCATGACCATCCCGGCGGTGGACAGGACCATCTCCAGGATCTACCGCGACACGAGGTTTTCCAAGGACAAATCCCCCTATAAAACCACCGTCTGGATAACCTTTAAACGGCCGATCAGGAACTGGCAGGATTCACCTTGCTATTTCCTGGAACTCGGCGCCGATTCCTACCGTTTCGGCATGGGCTTTTACAGTGCTGCGAAGGATACCATGGATCGGATGCGAGAGATTGTCGACAAGCGGCCGGCGGAGTTCCTGAAGGTGGTTTCCTTCTTTGCAAAGCAGGATGTCTTTGTGCTGGAGGGGGAAAAGTACAAAAAGATTTTGAACAGCACTCTCCCGGCAGATCTTCAGGAGTGGTATCAAAGAAAGAACCTCTATCTGGTCTGCAACAGAAACATTGATGAAGCCCTTTACGGCAGAAGGCTGGTCGATGACCTGATCTCCTGTTTTGGCCTTGTCGCCCCACTGTACCACTACCTTTGGAAGCTTAAGGCGGGTAAATGACGGCGCTGACGAGCGATTCAACGATATACGGCAGCAAGGTGATTTTTTCTTTTGCCGGGGTTGGCGATGTGCTGTGTTGAAGGTACACTTGTTCCAGGGCATCTCATTCCTGAGAGCATAATCAGCCACGTCCACGATCGAAAGGTCCGCCATGTCCCATCATGCACCGAAATCCGGCTACCGGCAGCTGGTCGAACGACTCAACAAGTTCCCCCAAGGGGCGCCTCCTTCGCCGCTTCTGTTTAAGATCCTCGCCATCCTCTTCAGCGAAAAAGAGGCCGCGTTCCTCTCCCGGCTGCCGGTGATGCCGTTTACCGCCCGCCGTGCGGCAAAGGCTTTGCAGATGCAGGAGAAGGATGCCCGGGCCATTCTCGACGGTCTTGCCGCCCGGGCACTGCTTCTTGACCTGGAACAGAACGGCAGGACGATCTATCTTCTGCCGCCGCCCATGGCCGGCTTTTTCGAATTCTCCCTCATGCGGGTCCGCACAGATATCGACCAGAAGGCCTTGAGCGAACTCTTCTACGAGTACCTCAACGTGGAGGAGGATTTCATCCGTAATCTCTTTACCGTGGGGGAGACGCAGCTCGGCCGGACCTTCGTCTGTGAGCCGGCCCTTTCGGCTGAAAACGCTGTCCAGGTCTTCGCCTATGAACGGGCGAGCGAGGTGCTGCGCACCGCCCGCCATATCGGCGTGGGGCTCTGCTACTGCCGCCACAAGATGTCGCACATGGGAAAGGCCTGCAATGCTCCGCAGGAGATCTGCCTCTCCCTCAATAGTGCAGCCGAGCCGCTCGTCCGTCACGGACATGCCCGCTCCATCGATGCAGCCGAGGCGCTCGACCTCCTCCAGGAGGCCCATGATCGGAAGCTTGTCCAGTTCGGCGACAACGTCCGTGAGGGGGTGAACTTTATCTGCAACTGTTGTGGCTGCTGCTGCGAGTCGATGATAGCCGCCCGCCGCTTTGCCCACCTTCACCCGGTGCATACGACGAATTTTATTCCGGTTCTTTGTGACGACGGTTGCAACGGCTGTGGCAGGTGTGTAGCGGCGTGTCCGGTTGCAGCGGCGGAACTGATCACTGCCAACGATCCTCTCATGCCGGCGAGAAAAAAGGCGAGGATCGACCGGGAGAACTGTCTCGGTTGTGGGGTCTGCGTCCGGTCCTGCCCGGTGGCGGCCATCCGCCTTGAGTCCCGGCCACAGCGGGTCATCACCCCGGTCAATTCCGCCCACCGCGTGGTGCTCATGGCTATTGAGAGGGGGCATCTGCAGAACCTGATCTTCGATAATCAGGCGCTCAAGAGTCACCGGGCCATGGCCGCGGTCCTCGGGGTGATCCTCAGGCTTCCGCCGGTCAAGCAACTCATGGCAAGCAGGCAGATGAAATCCAGGTATATCGAACGGCTCCTGGCCGGAGTCGATATCGCCTCCGTGGCGCGGTAAACCCGCTGATGCCGCAAAAAAGATCCACCCGGGAATTTCGGGGGAAGGCCGCCTGCCGCGACTTCGTCCGTTCGTTCGGTCGCCGCAGCTGCGGACCTTGCACCGTTTCTCAATGTAATTGCCAGAATATTAGTTAGCAGACGAAGGTGTTTCCTTCAATCTCGGGCGGGTGTCCGCTTGCCGCTACGGCTCTGTCACTCACTCCCGAAGCCACGACAGCCGTCCACGGAAATGTCGGAAGAACCAAAAAAAAGGGCACCCACGCGGAGTGCCCTTTTTTTGCGATTCGTTTCTCGACGGTTATTAGTTGGGAAACGACGGCAGCTCCAGGCCGGCCATCATCTGGACCATGCGCACCACCTGGCAGCTGTAGCCGAATTCATTGTCGTACCAGACATAGAGGACGCAACGGTTTCCCTGGGTAATGGTGGCCAGGGAGTCCACCACCCCGGCGTGGCGGGAGCCGACAAAGTCGCTGGAGACGACCTCCGGGGAGTTGGTGAAGTCGATCTGGTTCTGCAGCGGCGAGTCGAGGGATATTTCCCGCAGGTATCCGTTGATCGCATTGATGTCGACCTGCTGGGCCAACTCCAGGTTGAGGATGGCCAGGGAGACGTTGGGGGTCGGTACGCGGATGGCGTTGCCGGTCAGCTTGCCGGTGAGCTCGGGAAGGACCTTGGCCACGGCCTTGGCGGCGCCGGTCTCGGTGATGACCATGTTCAGCGGGGCGCTCCGGCCGCGCCGTGAAGCCTTGTGGTAGTTGTCGATCAGGTTCTGGTCGTTGGTGTATGAGTGACAGGTTTCCACGTGGCCATTGACGATGCCGAACCGGTCGTTGACCGCCTTCAGCACGGGGACGATAGCGTTGGTGGTGCAGCTGGCGGCTGAAAAAATACTTTCCTCCGAGGTGATCAGCTCATTGTTCACGCCGGACACGACGTTGGGGATATCCCCTTTGCCGGGGGCGGTGAGGAGCACCTTGGCAATTCCCTTGGCCTTCAGGTGCCGGCCGAGTCCCTCCCGGTCGCGCCACTTGCCGGTGTTGTCGATGAGGATGGCGTTGTGGATGCCGTACTGGGTGTAATCGACGTTTTCCGGGGCATCGGCGTAGATAATGCGGATCATGTTGCCGTTGGCGATGATCGCATTTTCTTCTTCGTCTATGGTGATGATGCCGTGGAATTGGCCGTGCACCGAGTCGCGGCGGAGCAGGCTGGCCCGCTTGACCAGATCGTCAGCGCTTCCCTTGCGCACCACGGCTGCCCGGAGCCTGAGCTTTTCACCGCTCCCCGCTTTTTCGACGAGGATGCGGGCGAGCAGCCTGCCGATCCTGCCGAAGCCGTAAAGGACGATGTCCTGCGGTTCACTCAGCAAGGTGGTGCGACCGGTGTTGATTGTTGCCAGTTCCTGCCGGACAAAGTCGTCTACCGTCATCGTGCCGCCCATGGCTTGGTAACGGACGGTCAATTTGCCGATATCGATCCGCGCCGGGGCCAGGTCAAGTCTGGTAATCGCTTCGATGATGGGAAAAGTGTCCCGCACCGTGAGTTCACTCTCAAGGATCAGGCGGGCAAAGCGGTGCGCTTTGAGGATATCGATGGTTGGGTTGTTGACCAGCGAACGGCCGTAGACGCTGGTTACGATGTTGTGGTCACGGTAAAGGCGGCCGATCATGGGGAGCATCTGTTCGGCATACTCTTCGAGGCATTGCCACTCTTTTAAATGGGCTTCCTGTTTCTTGTTGTTCATTCATGGTCCTTTCTAGCAAATATTATTATGTCGGCTGTTTAAAAAAAACAATCTATCCTAGACTAACTGGCAGCCTTTTTCAACCACCCAATTAGCACAGCTCAATTATCTGCGTAGTAAGCGGCCGAGCTACGGACTTTTTGGTTGACGATTCCCTCCGAAAATAAATATCTGCTGGACGAATCCGGACAATAAAGCAGGCATGGCGGGCCGCCCGCAGATCGGTTTTTTGGTCAAACCTTGGGGGGCGCATCGAAGAAGGGGGGGCGTGCATCAGCAACGGCGGCATGGTCACCATTGCTGCGAGAAGGCCGCCGGAGTTGTGCTTGTGTCTCTTCCGCAGTTTCAGGATGGACGCATTCGGGTTTATTTCTCTTCAGCCTTTTTCAGGGTAAATGAAAATGTGGACCCTTTACCGACGGTGCTTTCCACGGAGAGGGCGCCGCCGTGGGCCTGGACAATATGCTTGACGATGGAGAGGCCGAGACCGGTCCCTCCCTGCTCGCGGCTGCGGGCTTCATCCACCCGGTAAAACCGCTCGAAAATCCTCGGCAGGTCTTTGGGGGGGATACCCATGCCGGTGTCGGTGACGGAGATTTTCAGCATTTTCTCTTCATCGGCAGCCTTGACGGTTATTGTTCCTTTTTCCGGCGTGTACTTGATCGCATTGTCCAGGAGGTTGATAAGCACCTGCTCCAGTCTGCCGCGGTCACCCAGAATGGGCGGCGCTGCCTTGATCGTGCTGCAGTCGATGGTGATCCCCTTGTCGGCGGCCTTTTGCTCCAGGAGCATCAGGGCATGCCTGACAGTCCCTTCAATGTTGACCATGGACAGTTCCAGGCTCACATCCCCCGATTCCAGCTCCGACAGGGTGAGCAGGTCGCCGATAAGGCTGGTCAATCTTTCCGAATGGCTATGGATGATTTCGACAAAACGGACTGCACGTTCCGGATCACTTGCTAATGCGCCCGAAAGGAGTGTTTCGGCGTATCCTTTAATAACGGTTACCGGGGTGCGCAACTCGTGTGAAACATTTGCCACGAAATCCCGGCGGATTTTCTCCAGTCGCTTGATGTTGCTTATGTCGTGAAAGACCGCAACCACTCCTTGCAGCCGGTCCCCGTCGAGAAGCGGCACCCAGTGGGTGAGGATGGTTTTTTCCCCTTTGGCGTCAAGGGTTATCTCTTCAAGCCGCTCGCTTTTGCTGGTGATGATTGTTTTATAGGCAGAGTGGAGGGCCGGGTGTCTCGTAATATCGATGAGCGGCCTTCCCTCCACTTCCTCAGTGATGGCAAGCAGGTCGCGAAACGCCGGGTTGACCAGGGTGATGGTCCCTTTTGCGTCGGTAACCATAAGCCCTTCGCCCATCCCCCGCAGTATGGTGTCAAGACGGTTTCTCTCCGTGGAGATGCGCGCCAGCTGCCCCTCGATTCTTACTGACATGTCGTTCATGATCATTGCCAGTTCGCCGAGCTCATCCCGGCCCTTCACCGGCACCCGCAGTCCGTATTCCCCCTTGCCGATGCGGGAGGCGATGGATGCCATGGCGCGCAACGAGCGGGAGGTGAAGTTGGAGAGGACGTAGCTGAAGAGGAGGGAGGCCAACAGCGCCAGGGCCATGGCGACGCCGAGAATTGTATGAATGGTTGATCGGGCCTTTACCAGCTGCTCCAGGGGGAGGGCGAGTCTGATTGTGACCCTTTCGCCGTTCTTCAGTTCCAGCGGTCTGGCAACGTAGAGCATGGGAGTTTGCAGGGTCGATGAGTATCGGATGGCCGACCCTGTCCCTTCTTTCTGCGCAGCCAGGATTTCCGGCCGGTTCTGGTGGTTTTCCAGACCCTTCAGCTCATCGGTCTTGACCTGGGAATCTCCGACCACTTCGCCGTTTCGGGCGATGATGGTGACCCTGGCCTTCACCTCTTTGCCGATAGCTGCGGCAATTGCCTGGGCATCATGGTACAGGTCTCCACCTTCTCTTCCTGCCATGAGCGCCGCCATCCTGGTTTCGTTTGTCAGATTGTCCTTTATTTCGGCCAGCAAATAGTCTTCAAGGGCGTTATTAAGGTAGCCGTAAAGTATGCCGCCCATGAGCAACACCAGGCAGAGGTATGAGACCATCAGTTTCCAGCGAAAGGTGACCTTCATTATTCCTCCATCTTGTAGCCGAAACCACGCACGGTCTTGATCATTTCTCCTGCCTCGCCGAGTTTGGTCCTGAGCCTTGTCACATGGGTGTCCACCGTCCGGGTATCCCCCACGTAATTGTATCCCCAGACGTTTTGCAGCAGGAGGTCACGGCTCTGCACGCGCCCCAGGCGCTCGGCCAGGTTGAGGAGCAGCTTGAATTCGGTGGTCGTGAGGACAATCTCTTCGCCGGCAACGCTGACCATGTGCCGTTCGGTGTCGATGGTGACGAGGCCGATGGTGATGCACTTTTCTGCCGCTTTTTCCGGCATGGTGCGGCGCAGCACCGCCTTGACCCGCAGTAACAACTCCCGGGTGGAGAAAGGTTTCACCATGTAATCGTCCGCGCCCACTTCAAAACCGACGACCCGGTCTATCTCCTCACCCTTGGCTGTTAGCATGATGATCGGAATGGCGGCGGTTTTTTCATTCTTCTTCAGGAGCTTGCAGATCTCGGTCCCCATCAGGCCGGGAAGCATCAGATCCAGGAGAATGAGGTCGGGAGGATTGCTGCGCGCGGCTTCCAGGCCGGAAACACCGTCAAGGGCGATGAGCGGCCGGTATCCTTCCTTTTCCAGGTTGAAGGCTATCAGTTCCGCCAGGTCCCGTTCGTCTTCGATCACGAGTATGGTCTTCATTGCGGCTCTCTTTCTTGGTTTGTTTCTGTCCGGAAAGGGTGCTTTTCCGCCCTGGCTGTGTCAATCTGCGGGCTTGCTTGTGCGGCGTACCGATGTACGCCTCCGCGCAACCCCTTGATTTCCTTGCCAGGACAAAAAATCCCCGCTTTCCGAATCAGAAACCAATAGTATCTCATCCGGGGTTTCCGGATGGAAACTAGTTTGCTGATCTTCTTATCGGATGCTACAGGAGATATATGACAGTTATGTTACAGGTGTGTAAAAAGCCTGGTCGGCTGTTCCACAGCGCCTGTGGATAAGTATTGTGGATAATATGTTAATCAACGGAAAAAGGTTTAATAAATATGATACTCGTAGCAAATTGCCTAAGAAAACGGCAGTGGGATTTTGACAGTAATCTTGTCGAAATAATCAATTAAAACAATACGTTAGCGTAAATAACCGGAATGCAAGGAGAATGCTTCTGTCAAGGATTATTTACAATAATAAAATGTAACACATGGTGTAACAAAAATAAGAAAAATAAAGGAATAACACTTCGTTTTAAAACCTTGACTTGTCATAAATGCTGTGATAATTGGTAAATCCCTTTTAAATCAATGAGTTAAATTTGCATGTAAAGGCCAGATATGACGAAACTCCGGAGGATAAATTATGTCACGGCAGCTTGAATTTACTATGGGAGGTTTGTTGGATCATATTGCGCAGCAATTCCCTGATAACGAAGCCTTGATTTATGTTGAGAGGGGCCTTCGTTATTCCTATCGGGAATTCAACGAGGTCTGCCGTCAGGTGGCCAAGGGGCTGCTCAAGATGGGAATTAAAAAGGGAGATAACCTCTCAATCTGGGCCTATAACGTTCCTGAGTGGGTCATCCTCCAGTTTGCCACTGCCAAGATCGGCGCTGTACTGGTGACCGTCAACACCAGCTACAAGTCTGCGGAGCTGGAGTATATATTAAAGCAGTCCGATTCGAATACGCTGTTCCTCGTCCAGGGGTTCAAAGACACCGACTATGTGGCGACCCTTCTGGATGTGGCGCCTGAGTTGGCAACCAGCAGGCCGGGCGAGCTTCAGGCTGCAAATCTTCCCTGTTTAAAGAATGTGGTTTTTCTTGGTGAGGGGAGCCACGCCGGCATGGTTGATTTTACCGGTATCATGGAACTGGGCAAGGACGTGTCCGATGCCGAGCTGGCCGCAGTGGAATCAACCCTCGACCGCCACGACGTGATCAATATGCAGTACACATCAGGAACCACCGGTTTTCCCAAGGGTGTCATGCTGACCCACTTCAACGTCATCAACAATGGTTTCAACATCGGCGAATGCATGCGGTTCACCGACAAGGACCGCCTCTGCATCCCGGTGCCGTTCTTTCACTGCTTCGGTTGCGTGCTTGGGGTCATGGCCTGCGTCACCCACGGCTCCGCCATGGTGCCGGTGGAGATCTTCGATCCGCTCAAGGTGCTCCAGGCCATTGAAAAGGAGCGCTGTACCGCCGTACATGGCGTTCCGACCATGTTTATCGCCGAACTGGAACACCCCGAGTTTCCGAAATTTGACCTGAAAAGCCTGCGCAGCGGAATCATGGCGGGTTCCAACTGTCCGATCGAGGTGATGAAGCGGGTCATTCGCGATATGAACGCCTCGGAAATAACGATTGCCTATGGTCAGACCGAATCTTCTCCGGTAATCACCCAGACCCGCACCGATGATGCCATTGAGCTGAGGGTTGCCACGGTCGGTCGGGCGCTCCCTGACGTGGAGGTTAAGATTGTCGATATCGAGACGGGCAACGAGCTCCCCCCCGGCAAGCAGGGAGAACTGTGCACCCGCGGCTACCTGGTGATGAAGGGGTATTACAATATGCCGGAAGAAACGGCGAGGGTCATCGATGGGGAAGGATGGCTCCATACCGGCGACCTGGCGGTGATGGATGAGAATGGCTACTGCAAGATCACCGGCCGGATAAAGAACATGATTATCCGCGGCGGCGAGAACATCTATCCCCGCGAGATCGAGGAATTCCTTTACACCCATCCGAAGGTCTCCGATGTGCAGGTCTATGGTGTTCCCGACCGCAAGTACGGCGAGCAGGTGATGGCGGCCATTGTCCTGAAGAAAGGTTTGACGATGACCGAGGAAGAGGCGCGGGAGTTCTGCCGGGGCAGGATAGCCAACTACAAGATACCGAAATATGTGAAATTCGTTGATTCCTATCCCATGACCGCATCGGGCAAGATTCAGAAATTCAAGCTGCGGGAGATGGCAATCCGCGAGTTGCAACTGGAGGATGCCGGTGAAACAGCATAACACAATTTAGATTCGCATCAGGCTGAGCCATTTAATCCTCAGCCTTTTGTTATTAAAAGGAGTACGGAATGCGGGAAAAGGCGCTGGGTATCATATTCTTTCTGTTTATGGTCTGCTTTATAGCAATTATTGTTGAAGAAACCTTCCTCGGCGGGAAAAAGAAAAGAAAACTGCTCAAAGAAGCGCGCGAAAAACAAAATTCTGTGACTGATTAATCGATTTAAGGGGGCATCATGCGCATCACACCTGCTGAGGAACTTGCGTACCGATACAAAAAATTGCAGCGTTACATGGCTGAGGAGGGGCTGGATGCGGTGATCATGCTGCAGAACGCCGATCTCTTCTATTTCACTGGAACCGTCCAGGCCGGCAACCTCTATGTCCCGGTTGAGGGTGAGTCGATCTACATGGTGCGCAAGGATTTCATGCGTGCGCGGATGGAATGCGGGTTGAAGGAGGTGGTGCCGTTCAACTCAATGAAGGACATTCCCGCACTTCTTGCCGGTTACGGCTATCCTGTGCCTGCGCGGATCGGGATGGAACTGGACGTGCTGCCGGTCAACTTTTTCGACCGTTATCAAAAGGTCTTTCCCGCAGCCCGGTTCAGTGATGCCACCCCCAGTATCCGCAAGGTGCGGATGATCAAGACCCATTATGAGATACATTTGCTCCAGGATGCCGCCAACCAGGTGGACAAGGTCAACAGCAGGGTGAAAGAGGTGGTCCGCGAGGGTATGACCGACCTTGAGCTTGCCGCAGAGCTCGAATACACTGCCAGGAGAGAGGGGCATCAGGGGCTCGTCAGGATGCGGGCTTTCAACGGAGAAATGGTGTATGCCCATGTGTTTTCCGGCCCCGATACCGCGGTTCCGGCTTACCTGGACACGCCTCTCGGCGGTATGGGGCTGAATCCCAGCTTCGGCCAGGGAGCCGGATACAATAGAATAGAAAGAAATGAACCGATTATTGTCGATTTTGCAGGCAGTTTTGACGGATATATGGTGGATCAGACACGGATCTTTGCCATTGGCGGGTTATCCGATAAGCTGACGAAAGGTTATGAGGACATGCTGAAGATCCAGGAACGGATGATGGCGCTTGCACCCGAGAGGCCGACCTGGGGGCGGATTTACGAGGAATGCCTGGACCTGGCAGTGGGGCTTGGCTATGCGGAAAGCTTCATGGGCCGCAAGGGGGCGCAGGTTTCTTTCATTGGCCACGGTCTCGGCATCGAGATCGATGAATATCCTTTTCTGGCGAAGGGGTTCAATGACATGACCCTGGAACCGGGGATGGTCTTTGCCTTCGAGCCTAAGGTGGTGTTTCCCGGCGAGGGAGCAATCGGCATCGAAAACACCTTTTATCTCACCGAAAGCGGTCTGAAGCAGCTTACCTTTTCCGATCAGAAATTAATAATTTTATAAAATATCTTAACATAAATTTTTTGTTGAATTTAATATGACAGGATGGTATAAGTTACGCAAATTTTGTATACAGTATATTTTAGAATTATAGTCTATCGTTTTATGTGTCTATCCTCCCGTTGTTTTTCGTTTGCATCATTCACCTTGTATATATTTAAGTCGTACCATGTCTAGGCGTTATCAATCGGTGTAGGAAAGGAGGGAGTTGGTTAGGTCTTTTTGGCTTGTAATGCATTTCATTTTTATTAATCACCCCAACAGACAAAAGGAGAACAAACACCATGGCACTTAAGGAAACCCTGAAGCAGAAGATTGAGGCACATCGTCCCCGCACTACCCGACTCGTGAAGGAATTCGGCAAGGTCATCATCGACCAGGTAACCATCGACCAATGCATCGGCGGCGCCCGCGACATCCGCAGCCTTGTTACCGACATCTCCTACCTGGATCCCCAGGAAGGGATACGCTTCCGCGGCAAGACCATCCCCGAGACGTTTGCCGCCCTGCCAAAGGCTGACGGCTCCAAGTATCCGACCGTCGAGTCCTTCTGGTACTTCCTCCTGACCGGCGATGTTCCGACCCAGGCTCAGGTGGATGAAGTCGTGGCCGAGTGGAAAACGCGTCAGGAAGTTCCCCAGTACGTGTTTGACGCGATCCGCGCCCTGCCTCGTGAAAGCCATCCGATGGTTATGCTTTCCGTCGGTATCCTGGCCCTGCAGAAAGATTCCAAGTTCGCCGGTTTCTACAATTCGGGCAAGTTCAACAAGATGACTGCCTGGGAATCAGTATACGAAGATGCCAGCGATATCGTTGCTCGCATCCCCATCATCGCTGCTTTCATCTACAACCTGAAGTTCAGGGGCGACAAGCAGATCGCTATCGATCCGAAACTGGACATGGGCGCCAACTTCGCCCACATGATCGGCCAGAGTGAAGAGTACAAGGACGTTGCCCGTATGTACTTCATCCTGCACTCCGACCACGAGTCCGGAAACGTTTCAGCCCACACCACTCATCTGGTGCACTCCGCCCTTTCCGACCCCTACTATGCGTACTCAGCCGGTCTGAACGGTCTGGCAGGTCCGCTGCACGGTCTTGCCAATCAGGAAGTTCTCGACTGGACCATGAAGTTCCAGGAGAAGTACTGCAAAGGCGTCGAGCCCACTAAAGAACTCGTCACCAAGGCACTGTGGGATACCCTTAATGCCGGTCAGGTTATTCCGGGTTACGGCCACGCCGTTCTTCGCAAGACCGATCCGCGCTACATGTCACAGCGTGAGTTCTGCCTCAACACCCCCGGCCTCAAGGACGATCCGCTCTTCAAACTGGTTGCCATGATCTTTGAAGTTGCTCCGGGCGTCCTCACCGAGCACGGCAAAACCAAAAACCCCTGGCCGAACGTTGATGCCCAGTCCGGCGTCATCCAGTGGTACTACGGCCTCAAAGAGTGGGACTTCTACACCGTCCTGTTCGGCGTCGGCCGCGCACTGGGCTGCATGGCCAACATCACTTGGGACCGTGGCCTCGGCTACGCTATCGAGCGTCCCAAGTCCGTTACTACCGATATGCTGGAGAAGTGGGCGGAAGAAGGCGGCCGCAAGTTCTAGAAATGTTGTCGGGGCGCACAAATGTGCGCACCCTTATCAATTATAAAAAAGGGAGACGCTTTAGCGTCTCCCTTTTTTGTAACGACAAGCCTTCAACCCTAGACAGAAACGGCAGTTGGACACGGATTAACACGGATCTATACGGATTTACACTGATAAATCAAGGGCATTGGTTTCAGGTCATAACCCTTTGGGCCTTGGTTCTTGGTCTTCCAAGTCAGTGAAATCCGTCAAATCAGATTTGATCCATGTTCAAATGCTTTTCAAGGTCAATCCGTTTTTGTACCAGACTTTATTAGCTATGAGCTTTTTCGCAGAATACTTCGGCACTGAAGATATAGATGTCGGTCCCTTCCTTCCAGTCTTCCGGTTTTAGCCCGGCTTTAATGCAGGTCTGGCAGAGAAAGGTTTCCCTGTCCCATCCGAATTCGACTGCTACCTGGGGGAGCAGGACGCCGCGGGAAAAATTTTTCTCAATATACAATCCATGCGTCCCTACTTCAATCTCTTCGATTGAGGAAATCTTTTGCAAGGGGGAAAGGACTGAAATCTCCATGTCGAAATTTTCCAGGTCTTGCTCTTTCATCGGATAGAATCGGGGATCCCGCGTAGCAGCAGAAACCGCCATTTCCTGTACCAGTTTATAAAGCGGTTTCTCTGACGTAAAATTGCCGATGCAGCCGCGCAGCGTTCCGTTAACTTTTATGCTGACAAAGCAACCCTGATGGGATTGAAGGTTTTCATCGGTTACCTCCTTTTTTTTGGGGGTAACTTCACGCACACAGTTGATGATGGCCTCTCTTGCTAGTTTCAGGAGTTGATTTTTTTCTCTGGCAGTCAGTTTGTTGTTCACGATGAGGTCCTTGTTATCGGTTGATAATTGTGCGCTAATGTAATATATTCAGCAAATATTTTCAAGGGTTAAGCGTATCCGTAAGGAGGATTATATGGCCAGGCGTTACAGAATGCTTATTGGTGGAGAATGGTCAGGCGACGACCGAACTGGGATTGAGGTGATTAACCCCTACGATGATTCTTTGATAGGTATAGTGCCTGAGGCAACTGCAGAAGATGTGGAGGCGGCCATTGTTTCTGCACGGAAGGGATTTGACGAAATCTCAGCCATGCCTGCCTATAAAAGATCCGAAATACTTGAAAGAGCTTCCGAGTTTATTTTGCGGGATAAGGAGGAGATTGCCGGTATCATCGCCAGGGAGGCGGGTAAATCATGGAAATACGCTCTTGCCGAGGCGGAGCGGAGTGCCGAGACCTTTAAATTTGCAGCCATAGAGGCAAGGGCGAGCCATGGTGAGATCGTGCCGATGGATGCATCGCCGGTTTCCGCAGGGAGATTTGGTTTTTATCTCCGCAACCCGATCGGAATCATTGGCGCCATAACCCCTTTCAATTTCCCACTGAACCTGGTGGCGCACAAACTTGCCCCGGCTATTGCCACAGGAAACGCAGTGGTTCTGAAACCGGCAACCAAGACCCCGCTTACTTCTCTCAAGCTGGCAGAACTGCTCATGGAAGCGGGGCTCCCTGCCGGTGCGCTTAATGTTATAATAGGCAGCGGTGCCACTGTGGGCAACCGGCTGGTTGAAGATGAACGGCTGGCAATGATTACTTTTACCGGCAGTCCGCCGGTGGGGAGAGGGATCAAGTCCCGGAGCGGATTAAAGCGGGTGACGCTGGAACTAGGTTCCAATTCGCCGACCATCATCGAGGAGGACGGCGATGTGGACAAAGCGGTCTCCCGCTGCGTTATCGGGAGTTTTGCCAATTCAGGCCAGGTATGCATCTCGGTGCAGCGGATTTTCGTCCACCAGAGTCGCTATGAGGAATTCATCGCCAAGTTTGTCGAGGCCACCCGATCCCTCAAGGTAGGCGATCCTTTCGACAAAACCTGTGATATCGGTCCGATGATCTCGCGAAAGGAGCTGGAACGGGCCGTTTCCTGGCTGGAAGAGGCAAAAAAACTGGGTGCCGTGATTGCCGTTGGCGGCAATGTTGTGGGGAACTGTCTGGAGCCGACCGTGCTGACCAGCGTTACCCGCGACATGCAGGTTATGTGTTCCGAGGTTTTTGCCCCCATCGTTTCGGTCCTTCCCTATAAGACCTTTGATGAGGCTTTGGAAATGGCCGATGATTCGATCTATGGTTTACAGGCCGGGATTTATACAAGCGACATAAACAAGGCGTTTAAAGCTGTAAAAAGGCTCGATGTGGGTGGGGTTATCATTAATGATGTTCCTACATTCCGAGTCGATCATATGCCTTATGGCGGCAACAAGGAAAGCGGACTCGGACGTGAGGGAGTACGCTACGCAATGGAAGAAATGACGAATATTAAAATGGTTTGTATAAATTTGTGAACGAGTCGATCAACATGAATGGTATAATCCGTGCTCATGTTGACTGGGTGCGGTGGTAAAAATATTTTTTGTTAAAATAATCTTGACTTTTCATTTTTTAATAGTATATTTGCGCTTTGTTGTGACTGAAAAAAACCATGCGCTTTGCGCAACAGATGGTAATCAAAAAAGAAAAGAGGTGATATCGTCAATGAAAAAACTGATCTCTTTAGCATTGTGCTTGGCTCTGGCTCTGGCTTTCGCCGCTGGCTGCAAGAAGAAAGAAGAAGCTCCGGCTCCTGCTGCTGAGCAGGCTGCTCCTGCTGCTCCGGTTCAGGCTCCTATGACTGCCAAGTCTGCTCCTGCTGCTCCTGAAGCTCCTGCTGCTCCTGCTGAGAAAAAATAATTTCCCAGGATTAGTGGACAGTCTGGAACGAAATGGCCTACAGAATATATTCTGTAGGCTATTTTTATGCTATCGCGAGAATCTCATTGACATTTGCCGGGGTAAATGGTATTTGAGACGGTCTATTGATATAAATAGCTAAAATTGTGGAGGAAAGTATGGAAAGAACATTTGCGATCATTAAGCCCGATGCCGTGGAAAGAAACATTACCGGCAAAGTCCTCGATAAAATTGAAGGCGCTGGGTTTAAAATTGTCGGCATGAAGAAGATTCACCTGACCAAGAATGAAGCTGAAGGGTTCTATTACGTCCACAAGGAACGCCCGTTTTTCAATGATCTTTGTACCTTCATGTCAAGGAATCCGGTAGTTGTGCTTGCATTGGAAAAAGAGAACGCCATTGCAGCATGGCGTGAGCTTATGGGCGCCACAAACCCTGCCAATGCCGAAGCCGGCACGATCAGGAAAGATTTCGGCGTCAGCATCGAGGAGAATACGGTTCATGGTTCCGATTCCCCGGAATCCGCTGCCTTTGAAATTCCCTACTTCTTCAGCCAGTTGGAACTAGTGTAATTCGAAATTAATAAAAGCAAGGAAAAGAGCCCTTCCATGAAGGGCTTTTTTATATCTGTGATATGGAAAAAGTGGACATAAAAAACTTTACGCTGCAAGAGCTTGAAGCGTATATAGCGGGGCAGGGGAAGGAACGCTTTCGCGCGAAGCAGATTTTCAAATGGCTCTATCAGCAGGATGCCAGAGAGTTTGCGGACATGACCAACCTTTCCAAGGATTTCCGGCAGGAGCTGGAAAAGACCGCCTGGATCAGCAATCTGGACGCGGAGGCTGTTGAGGCTTCCGCTGACGGGACGAAAAAGTATCTGTTTCGTCTTGCAGACGGCAATGCGGTCGAATCCGTGCTTATTCCCGATGAGGACCGCACCACCCTCTGTATTTCTAGCCAGGTCGGCTGTGCCATGGGATGCGAATTCTGCCTGACCGGTACATTCAAGCTGACCAGGAACCTGACCACTGCCGAGATCGTCAACCAGGTCTGTGCGGTCAAGCGGCAGGAGCCGGTGCGCAACATTGTTTTCATGGGGATGGGGGAACCGCTCGCCAACCTGAAGAACGTGGTCGGTGCCCTGAAGATACTTACCGATCCGGATGGTTTTCAGTTCTCGACCCGCAAGGTAACGGTTTCAACATCAGGACTCGTCCCGGAAATGGCGGAACTGGGCGCTTCTGTCACGGTCAACTTGGCCGTCTCCCTGAATGCGACCACCGACGAGGTGAGAGACCGGATCATGCCGATTAACCGCCGCTATCCGCTCAAGGAGCTTTTGGCCGCGTGCAAGGCCTTTCCGCTCCCGTCGCGACGTTGGATAACCATTGAATACGTTATGATCAGGGGAGTGAACGATTCACTCGATGATGCCAAGCGGCTGGTACGGCTGATCAGCAATATCCCGTCCAAAGTGAACCTGATCCCGTTTAACGAGCATGATGGCTGTACCTTTCAGGCTCCCACCCAGGACTCCATCGATAAATTTCACAAATTTCTTCTCGATAAACATGTTACGGTCATCACCCGTTCCAGCCGCGGCAGCGACATATCGGCGGCCTGCGGCCAGTTGAAGGGACGGCTGGACAAGCCGGTTCAATAATGGTTGTTTGACATAAAGTAAAGGTGATGGAGGGAAAAAGTATGAGTGAACAGGTAATCGGCATAATCGGCGGCAGCGGACTGTATGAACTGGATGGCCTTACCGACGTGAAAAGCGTAGCGGTGACGACACCATTTGGTGAGCCGTCCGACGAATTTATCACCGGGGTGCTGGACGGAGTCAGGATGGTATTTCTTCCCCGCCACGGCAAGGGGCATCGGCTGCTGCCGTCGGAAGTCAACTACCGGGCCAACATTTACGGCATGAAGCAACTGGGGGTGACCCGCCTCATTTCCGTCTCAGCCGTCGGTAGCATGAAAGAGGAAATCGTTCCCGGTCATATCGTCATACCCGACCAGTTTATCGACCGCACCAACGCTACCCGTGCCAACACCTTCTTCGGCAACGGAATCGTTGCCCATGTCCAGTTTGCCGATCCGGTCTGCGCGGAGCTGTCCGATATTCTTTTTGCCGCTGCCCAGGGTGCCGGTGCAACAGTACACATGGGCGGAATTTATATCTGCATGGAGGGGCCGGCATTTTCCACCAGGGCTGAGTCGATCATGTACCGCTCGTTCGGCGTCTCCGTTATCGGCATGACCAACATCCCGGAAGCAAAACTGGCCAGGGAAGCTGAGATTTGTTATGGTGTCATCGCACTGGCCACCGATTACGACTGCTGGCACGAGTCCCACGAAGATGTGTCGATAGATGCGATAATCGCCATTATCAAGAAGAACGTCGCTATGGCAAAGACGATCATCAAAAATGCCGTCGGACTCATCGGCGGAGAAAGGGCTTGCCCCTGTTCGTCGGCCATGCAGTACGCCGTTATCACCGACAAGTCGGTTATCCCCGACGAGGCGCGGAAGAATCTCGATATTATTGTCGGCAAATACCTGTAATCCCGCGGACTTTTATTTAGTTTCCGAATTGGAAACCAATAGTGTCTCATCCGGAGTTTCCGGATGGACACTATTTATCTCCGGAGGAACGATGAACATGGAACCGGAATTAACCGAGCAGCTTAAGCGGGTACTCAGCTCTTTGGAGCTGCTGCTGCCCAAACCGACAGCAAAGATAGACTGGGCAGTGTGTCATGCGGCCAACTGGCGGCGACACTCGTTTTCCGGGTATCTGGAGTCGATCCCGAGTATTGAAGGAATCCGTCTGGATGACCTGCTCGGTATCGATAAACAGAAGTGGGATGTAGAGGAAAACACCCGCCAGTTCCTGGCCGGCCTCCCTGCCAACAACATCCTTTTGTGGGGGACGCGCGGCACCGGCAAATCTTCGCTGGTGAGGGCCATGCTTCATAGTTATGCGCCCGAGGGGTTGCGGGTCATCCAGGTGGACAAGGACGACCTGGTGCACCTTCCCGATATCGTTGATGAGGTGAAGGACCAGCCGTACAAGTACATTATCTTTTCCGACGATGTTTCCTTCGAAGTGGGTGAATCGAGCTACAAAATGTTGAAGAGCGCGCTGGATGGCTCTGTCTACGCACCGCCGGATAATGTGATTATATATGTAACCTCAAACCGGCGGCACCTTATTCCCGAGTATGAAAGCGACAACCGAGGCGCAATGATGGTAGAAGGGGAGATCCACCACGGCGAGTCGGTGGAAGAAAAGATCTCTCTCTCCGGCCGTTTCGGCATCTGGGTCGCGTTCCACCCCTTCAGCCAGGACCAGTATCTTGAGGTGGTTAAACAGTGGGTTGGCAAGCTTTGTCAGAAAAAAGGCGCTGAGCTTGAGTGGACTAAAGAAGCGCAGGATGAGGCTATTCTCTGGTCGCAGAAAAAAGGTGACCGTAGTGGCCGCATTGCTTACCAGTTTGCCAGTAGCTGGGTGGGGCGGAAGCTCCTGGCAACAAAAAAACGGTAGGCAGGGCAAATAAATTTAGATTTAAGGTATTTTGAGGGGCATCCGTAGTCAACGGAGGCCCCTTTTTTATTCAAGGCTCGAAAATCTGCAAGACTGTCATAAATGGAACATTATGCGATTTGAATTAATATTGATCACAAAATCAATAGCTTGAGATTGTATGTATAAATTCAGCATGTTACTGCACATTGACTTTTCACTGTTAAAGATTAATATAATCTTAGGACCAATCGGTGAAAGGAGGTAACCTTTGCCGGATTAAGATCAAGGTTGCCGGTAAGCTTCCATCATTGGCGAGTAGGAAAACCTGGCGATATGAAGGATGAAAGGATACCTCCAGATTAATTTCAGGGGGGATTGATGAAACTGATAGACCGATTCTCGTTTCTTTTGACTTCTAGCGGGTTTCTCCCGATCTCTTCGCCACATCCGAAGAACCGATCCGCTGCGAGGCATCCAGCGCAAAACGACTGGAAGACAATGAAAATAGAACAAACTTTTTTATGTCTTAACTGTGACGAAGTCTTCCACGAAGATTTCAAGCAATGTCCGGGTTGTGCTTCAACCAACATTGTTCCACTAGCTAAATTTTTGCCGCCTCTTAAATTCAACAGGATACTGATAAGAACATTTCCAATTCAACAAGCAACACTGAATGCCGCTCTTGCTAAGTTGGCATGTCGAAGTGATGTTGAATAACTGAGAAATATTTGATTGCCGCAAGAGGCCAATAAATGATAAAATTAGTCAAGAATAGCTGGAGGAATAGTTGATGAAAAGCAAGTTATTGCTGCTGTCTATATTTTGCAATCTTACTATCGGTGCAGGCATCGCCAATGCAGTAAACATCGAAACTGCACCCATAGAGCAGAATAGTATCTCCTCATCCGCAGGGGATAAGCAGTCTACCACCATCGGACCACGCGACCCTGAAAAGGACAAGTCGCATGGGGTAGGGGTGAATGTTTTTATGAGCAAAAATCTGGCCGTGAGTAGCAGCGTCTCTGTTTTCGCACCTGAGCCGAACCTGCAAACCGGGCAAATCGGGAACAGTGGCGGATTGGGGTTGAACGCATCACAGGTAGGTGGGACTGTTGGACTAAAGATGTTTTTCAAATAGCCCGAAAAATTCGGGACTGATTTATTCTGGTTTATTCCCGCCTCATTTCCCAAATGACTTCATGAATTCCTTCAACAGTAGGGGGGCGTTCGATTTGATCGTGCCGCTCATGAAATCCCGCAGGCCTGGCGTATATCCCTCGTTCCAGATCTTCAGGAAAAACTGTTCGCTTGTCTTGCAGACGCAGTCGACATTTTCCTCTGTCTTTCCGTTGCTGACGGAGCAGGTCTCCGCATCGAGGATGATGGTCTTCTTGACGTCTTCTATGGAAAAATAGAAGGATGTCTTACGCGAGAATCCCCCTTTTATGTAAAGAGGGGAAAGCGTGGCAAAAATATCGTTTATCATTGTCTTTCTCCGGTAATCGGTTATTTGCTCGTTCTTGGCAAAGTTAGTTCGCAAATCAGGTATTTAAGCGCTTCCCGCATGATCTCCGATGTACTTTTCCGACTCTTTTGCATTACCTCTTCAAGAAACTGCTGCTCCTGATCGCTGATCCTCAAAGAGATTACGTTGTATCGTGGATTTTCACGCATCCTGCCCATTTGTTTCCCTCGAACCATAAGGGACTCGGAACTAACCAATATACCGTTTTACATCTCATCTTCAGGCCATCTTTGCCGCCCCTTCAATCGCAAAATCCTCAGCGTAGCCTTGCTACGCCTGCGGTTTTGCTCAATCAGGAACGACAAACCTGACCTAAATCTGAGCGTAAAACCTGGTATATCAGTTAATTCCAAGTCCCTAAAATGTCAGTAATTTCTGCATTTCTGATTTGACCAAAAAGAGAGGCCGGCGCCTTGCCTTTCGGCGTACAGGCACCGGCCCGCGACTGTTCCGAATTTCCTAACCCCGATGAACGGGATAAGTCCCTTCACGAAAAAATCTTCGCAAAAAACATGCAAATAATTTTTCTAAGGGACTAAAACTTGGCGGTGATGCTTACCCCGAACAGGTGGGCATCGCTCTTGTACTCGCCGGTCTGCTTCGGATTGGAGACGGTGCGGTCGACAAAATGCACGAACATGTAGCCCATGTCAAACGCAGTATGGTCGTTATGCAGCCCCAGGCCAAAGGTGAAGTTATGGCGGTCGGCGTCGGGGAGTTCGGGGCCGATGGTCGCGTCGGGGGTGGGGCTTATGTCGTAGGCATAACCTGCGCGCAGGTCGATGCTCTTGGTAGCGGCAAACTGGGTCCCGAAGCGGTAGGCCCAGACATCCTCCCAATTTTTGGCTTCACTTGAACTAAGGGGCGCAAGCTTGCCGCCAAAACTCGGAGCAAACTTATCATAGGAACTCCAGCCCGTCCGCTCTGCATCGAATTCCAGGGTAAGACTCTCGATCGGTTTCCAGGCTACGGCGAGCGTCAGGACGTCCGGCAGGGTAATGTCGAGTTTTGCAGAACCTCTCGTCGTCCCTGGGCCTGTAATTGCTGCGCCTGCCGTTGTGGCGGCAAAGTTTGCATCACCTTCCAGGTTTAGTTTGACCTGGCTCCGGTAAGCGGCGCCAAAGGAGAGTTGCCGGAGAGGTTTCCACTGTGCGCCAACGTTATATCCCAGCCCCACGGCCGTCGCATCAACGCCCATGTTGCCCAGTGCCGTATATGGCCCGGAAGGCGGTGGAAATGGAGAGTAGGCGACCTTCTGCAAAGAGGCCATGGCGTAGGTGATATCCAGGCCCGCGGCGAGAGCCAGCTTCAGAGCGTCGAAACGGTAGGCCACGGTCGGCTGGAAGTTGATCGGCTTAATTTCGATCTCCTGGATACTGTCCCGAAAGTTGCCACCGGCGTCCCATCGCTTGGCCAAGGGGAAGAAAGAGTTGACCCCCAGGCCGAAGGAAAGGGGGATCGATTCCAGCGAAGTAGTAGCGTAAAAGGTAGGCGCGATGAAGATGTCACGGTTGGCTTTTTCGGTGACCGTCGTGCTTCCGCTGAGCCTTGTCGTGCCGGTGAAGTCGGTTTGCGGCACGAGGATGGTGGTTGACCCGACCTGGACCTGGCTCCCCTTCAGAAATGCGATGCCTGCAGGGTTGAACGCCAAGGCAGATGGGTCGTCGGCCTGTGCGGCGAAGGCGTTGGCCATGGCCATGCTTTTGGCCCCCTGGTCGTTGATCCGGAATCCTGCGCCAAATGATGAAGCCGTTATTCCCAGAATGGCTCCTGCTACGATGGTACACGTCAGTTTCTTGTTCATGTCGAATCTCCTTTCCCTGTGTGTTGCGTTAAAACTGCTTCGAAACATCTGCCGATTTGTAATTAGTAAAACAAGATTATAAATAAACTATTATAACCTTAACGTCGATGTCAAGTATAAAATATAACACGGTTTCGTAAAAAGTAAAATTGCGTGAAATTTACTTCAGTTCGCATGAGGGATTTTAGTGTGATTATTATATGCGGTGGGGCGGCAAGATAAAAAACTATTAAAATTGGATAGTTATTGGCGCATATGATATAATCGGCTTGATTCGGAACGTGGTAAAACCTCAAACGCAATTATATCGCAAGATTAAAATTTGATTTTTAGGCGGAGGGGACCAGAATATTATTCTGCCTAATGTTGCAAAAAACTTTCCCCGGCCGCATGGAATACAGATTAACCGGAGGCGAGTATGGAAAAACAATAAATAAAAAATGAAAAGATATTTTACTTGACATGAACGTCAAGGATAGATATTATTGCTTTAAAATTATTGCATCCCTTCGGAGGATGACGCTTATGCAGGATATCCCTTTTTTATCAGTTCCCGACATGTTGCGGCAAAATGCCGCCAGGTTTCAGGGGAAACTTGCCCTGAAGTACCGCAAGCAGGGGAAGTTTGTCACGCTGAGTTACGCGGAGTATTACGAACGGGCTCTGATGGCCGCCCGTGGCCTGAAGAAGTGCAATGTGAAGCCGGGGGAGAGGGTTGCGATCCTCTCAGAGAACCGCGCCGGGTGGGTTATTGCAGACATGGGGATCCTCACTGTCGGCGGCGTGACCGTACCGATCTATCCGACGAACACACCCGAGCAGATCGAGTACGTGCTGAATCATTCGGAAGCCCGGATTGTTTTTGTCTCCAGCAAGGTTCAGTACTCCAAGCTTCTCAGTATCCGGGAAACAATTCCTGAAGTGGAATTGGTGGTTTCGTTCGAGCGTTTTCTGGGTGAGCCGGCGTTGCCGGTCTGCACATTCTATCAGCTCTCGGAAATTGACCTCCCGGTCACCGATAGTGAAAAAAAGCAGCTTGAGGCCGGTATTGACTGCATCGGCCCCACTGACCTCCTTACCCTGATTTACACCTCCGGCACAACCGGCGTGCCGAAGGGAGTGCCGCTTACCCACCGCAATATTCTCTTCGATGCCTTTTATACCAGCAGAAAAGCAGCGGTGCTTCGCGAATGCGAGGTCTACCTCAGCTTCCTCCCCTTGAGCCACGTACTTGAAAGAACAATCGGCTATTACATGACGATCATGAACGGCTCGATGATGGCCTTTGCCGACAGCATTGAAAAGGTCCCGGAAAACATGATGGAAGTCAAGCCAACGGTGATGGTAAGCGTGCCGCGGCTCTTCGAAAAGATCTATTCGCGCATTTTCGAAAACGTGCACCAGATGTCCGTTGTGAAAAGGAAACTGTTCCATTGGGCGATCGAGGTGGGCAAGAAGTATGTGGAAGCAAGGTATATCGAGAAGAGAACTTCCCCTTTGCTGGCATTTAAGTACAACGTGGCAGACAGGCTCGTCTTCGGCAAATTGCGGGAGCGGTTCGGCGGGAACATGAGGCTGTTCTGCTCGGGTGGCGCGCCGCTTGACAAGACAATCAACGAATTCTTCTGGATTATCGGTCTTCCTATCCTGGAAGGGTATGGCCTGACCGAGACCAGTCCGGCGGTCAGCTTTAACAATTTCGATCAGGTCCGGTTCGGTTCCGTGGGAACAGCGCTTGAGTACACGGAAATAAAAACGGCCGAGGATGGCGAATTGCTGATCAGGGGTCCGCAGATCATGACCGGTTATTACAAGGAACCGGCGGCAACCGGTGAGTTGTTGCAGGATGGCTGGTTCAGAACGGGAGATATAGGCTACATCGAGAACGGTTTTGTCTATATAACCGACCGCAAAAAAGAGCTGATAATCACGGCAGGGGGGAAAAATATAGCCCCCCAGCCCCTGGAGAACGAACTCAAGCTGGATAAGTACATTTCCTCGGCATTTGTATATGGAGACCGGAAGCCTTACCTTACCGCCCTGCTCGTACCAAATATGGAGCGGTTGCTGGAATTTGCCAGGGAAAAACATATCGATTATTACGATATGGATGACCTGGTCATCCACGAGCCGGTCACCAGGCTTATGGAGCAGAGGCTCGCCGAAATCAACAGCCATCTGCCCCAGTATGAGAGCATAAAGAAGTTTGTGCTGCTCCCACGCGACTTTTCCATTGACGGGGGGGAACTTACTCCGACCCTCAAGCTGAGGCGGAAGGTTATTTACGAGAAGTACAAGGATAAGATCGAAGGAATGTATGTCGAGAACGGGAATTGATCCCGTTGCCGGCAATAAAAAAACGGAGGAAAACTATGAAACAGATCAATAAGGCGGCCGTGCTGGGGGCAGGTGTTATGGGAGCGACCATTGCAGCCCATCTGGCCAATGCCGGAATTCAGGTGCTGCTCCTTGACATAGTGCCGAGGGAGCCGAGCGATGCGGAGACGGCGGCAGGTCTTACCCTGGCTGACCGCGCTGTCCGGAACAGGATCGCGCAGGCCGGTCTGGACGGGCTTCTCAAGATGAAGCCGGCGCCGTTCTTTATCCCCGGCTATGCCTCGTACATCGAGGTGGGCAACTTCGAGGACGACATGGCGCGGCTCAAGGAGTGCGACTGGGTCATCGAAGTGATCATCGAGAACATGGAGATCAAGAAGAAGCTCTTTAGCGAAAAGGTGGCCCCCAACATGAAAGAAGGGGCTGTTCTTTCCACCAATACCAGCGGCCTTTCCGTTAACGAGATGGCGGAAAGTCTGCCGGACGATATCAGGAAGAACTTCCTTGTTACCCATTTCTTCAATCCGCCCCGCTACATGCGGTTGCTGGAGATCGTTTCCTGCCGCTACACCGATCCGGCTGTTGCGGAAAAGATGGCGGCGTTCATCGGCAAACGGCTGGGAAAGGGGATTGTCTACGCCAAGGACACACCCAACTTCATCGCCAACCGGATCGGCGTGTATGCCATTTGCAACTGTGTGCGGAACATGATGGCGATGGATATGACCGTCGAGGAGGTCGACAAGATTGCCGGTCCGGCAACCGCCAGGCCAAAGAGCGCGGCTTTTCGCACGGCGGATCTGGTGGGCATAGACACACTGCAGCATGTGGCGAACAACTCCTACGAGCTTCTTGTGAACGACGAGGAGCGCGAGATCTTCCATTTCCCTGATTTCATCCGGGAAATGGTCGGCAAGGGACTCCTGGGGAATAAAAGCAAGCAGGGTTTCTTCAAGAAAACCAAGGGGGAAAAGGGTTCGACCATTCTCTTTTACGACTACAAGAGCGGTGAGTACGTGGAGGCGCAAAATCCGAAATTTGCCTCCGTGGAGGCGGCAAAATCCATCGACGATCCGGCCAAGCGCCTCCAGGCCGTTATCACCGGCACGGACAAGGCTGCCCAGTTTGCCTGGAAAAACATGCGGGACACCCTGATCTACACCTTCAACCGGATCCCGGAAATTGCCGACGATATCGTCAATATCGACAACGCCATGAAGTGGGGGTTCAACTGGGAACTCGGCCCCTTCGAGATGCTGGACGCCATCGGTGTCGGCTATTTCGTGGAACGGGCCGAAAAGGACGGGGTGCAGGTTCCGGCCGGACTCAAGGCGGTTGGACAGTTCTATAAATTTGCCGACGGCAAGAACTACTACTACAGCCTTGCCGACAAAGGCTATCGGGAAATAGCCCGGAAGGCCGGCCATGTCAACCTCTCTGTCCTCAAGAGAAGCGGCGGGGTGGTGGATAAAAATAGCGGCGCATCCTTGGTGGATCTGGATGACGGGGTCTTCTGCCTGGAATTCCATACCAAGATGAACGCCATCGGCAACGAGATCCTTTCCATGGTCCACAAAGGGATCAAGCGGTCGGAAGAAGAAGGGGTGGGGCTCGTTATCGCCAACGAGGGGGGGCTGTTCTCTGCCGGCGCCAACCTGATGCTGCTGGTGATGGGGATTGCCGAAGGGGCCTATGACGAGATCGCCATGACGGTGAAAAACTTCCAAAAGGCGATGATGGCAATCAAATACTCCAAGATCCCCGTGGTTGCGGCTCCCCACAACCTGACCATGGGTGGCGGATGCGAGACCTGTCTCCATGCCGACGCGATGAACCCCTATGCGGAAACCTACATGGGATTGGTGGAGATCGGGGTAGGGCTTCTGCCGGCCGGCGGGGGTACCAAGGAGATGGCCATCCGCGCCATTAAACTGGCCGAAGAGTATGACATGGACCCTACTCCTTTCATCTTCAAGAACTTTATGAATATCGCCATGGCCAAGGTGAGCATGTCCGCGGCCGAACTCAGCCAGATGGGCTTCATGCGCCAGGGCGACGCCGTTGCCATGGATATGGATACGCGGATCTTCGACGCCAAGCTGAAGGCCATAGCCCTGGCGGCCAACTACCGCCCGGGCCGGCCGCTGACCGACCTGAAGGCGCCCGGTCGGGGGATTGCCGCCAGCATCAAGTCCCAGCTCTGGAACATGCGCATGGGTGGCTTCATCTCCGAGTATGATGAGTTCCTGGGCAAGACCATTGCCGACGTCATCACCGGCGGCGATGTCCCAGCCGGGACCCTGATTACCGAAGACTACCTCCTGGAGTTGGAGCGTGAGGCATTCGTCAGGCTCTGCGGGCAGAAAAAGACCCTCGACAGGATTCAGAACATGCTGAAGAAGGGTAAACCGCTGCGCAATTAGTCCCTTAGAAAAATTATTTGCATGTTTTTTGCGAAGAATTTTTCGTGAAGGGACTTATCCCGTTCATCGGGGTTAGGAGCGCCGTCGACAGGTAGGGGCAGACCCGCGTGTCTGCCTTGTTTACGGTGCAAATGTCCGGCAAGGGCGCACACATAGTGCACTGTAACATATAAACCCCCTCCCCAGCCCTCCCCCTCCTGAGGAGGGAGACTAGCGCTCCTCAGGAGGGGGAGGGCTGGGGAGGGGGGCAGGTTGCGAAATATCAAGTGTTACGTGGTACTAGTGCACTGTAACATATAACCCCCCTCCCCAGCCCTCCCCCTCCTGAGGAGGGAGACTAGCGCTCCTCAGGAGGGGGAGGGCTGGGGAGGGGGGCAGGTTGCGAAATATCAAGTGTTACGTGGTACTAGTGCACTGTAACATCTGAATCTAACCCCCCTCAGTCCCCCCTTACCTAAGGGGGGAAGCCTTGAAGTCTCCCCTTAGATAAGGGGAGATTTAGAGGGGTTATCCGCAAAAATAAGTGTTACGTGGTACTAGGTGCAGGGCGCACACATAGGTGCGCCCCTACAAATGAATGACTTGGAGGAAATCGATGAGAAACGCATATATTTTAGCTGCCTTTCGTACCCCCGGTTGTAAGGCTAAAAAGGGAAAATTCAAGGATGTGCGGCCTGACGACCTGGCTGCGGTAGCAATCAGAGGCCTTTTGGATAAAACGGGAATAGATCCCCTCGCTGTTGATGACATCATCATGGGGTGTGCATTCCCGGAAGGGGAGCAGGGGATGAACATGGCAAGGGTGGCGGCCATGAAGGCCGGCGTCCCTTACCAGGTGCCGGCCCAGACCGTCAACCGGTTCTGCTCTTCCGGATTGCAGAGTATTGCTTCTGCTGCAGAGCGGATCATGGCCGGTTTCAGTGACTGCATCATTGCCGGCGGCTCGGAAAGCATGAGCATGGTTCCCATGGGGGGCAATAAATACAGTGCCAACCCCGGGCTGGTAGCGTCCTGGCCGGAGTCGTTCGCCTCCATGGGGATCACCGCAGAATTGGTTGCCGCGCAGTACACGGTTTCCCGCGAGGAGCAGGATTTCTTTGCTGCGGAAAGCCATAGAAAGGCTGCCGCAGCCATAGCGCAGGGGAAATTCGCAGAGGAAATCCTGCCGGTTGAAGTGGAAATCTGCGCTCTGGTGAACGGCAAGATGAAACGGGGCAAGGAGTTGGTCACTGTCGATGACGGTGTGCGTGCTGAAACGACCCCGCAGGGGCTCGGCAAGCTGAAGCCGGCGTTCAGCGCCACCGGGACGGTAACGGCAGGGAATTCATCCCAGATGACCGACGGCGCTGCAGCAGTGTTGGTGGTGTCGGAAGAGTTCCTGAAAAAATGCGGTAAAGCGCCCCTTGGCCGCTTTGTTTCGTTCGCAGTGCGCGGTGTGCCGCCGGAAATCATGGGAATCGGCCCCATCGAGGCGATCCCTGCAGCCCTCAAGCTGGCGGGGCTCAAGCTGGAGGATATCGGTCTGTACGAGCTGAACGAAGCGTTTGCCGCCCAGTCCATTGCCTGCGTGAAAACCTTGGGGATCGATCCGGCCCGGGTTAACGTCAACGGCGGCGCCATAGCCCTCGGCCACCCCCTGGGGTGCACCGGCGCAAAACTGACCACGTCGCTCCTTCATGAGATGCAGCGCAGCAATACCCGCTATGGCGTCGTTTCCATGTGTATCGGCGGCGGGATGGGCGCAGCGGGGATTTTCGAGAAGATGTAGAAAAAATATAACTCTTATTTTACGAGGTGAGATCATGGCAGCAAAAATATTCAAAGGCGCCGAGTACCTGATAACGGAAGTGTTGAAGGATGAAGTCTTCACACCGGAGGATTTTACCGACGAACAAAAGCAGATAGCAGAAACAACCGAGCAGTTTGTCGTCAAGGAAGTTGCACCCCACCGGGAGGAGATTGAGCACCAGAACTTCGACCTGGTGGTTGAGCTCATGCAGAAGTGCGGCGAGCTGGGTCTACTGATGATCGACGCGCCGGAAGAGTACGGCGGACTCGAACTGGACAAGGCAACCAGCATGCTGGCGGCCGAAAAAATATCCGCAGCCGGCTCCTTTTCCGTTGCCTATTCGGCCCATACCGGTATCGGCACGCTGCCGCTTGTCTATTACGGGACAACGGAACAGAAGGAGAAATATCTCGGCAAGATAATCAGCGGCGAGTGGGTTGCCGCCTACTGCCTGACAGAGCCCGATTCGGGGAGTGACGCCCTGGGGGCAAAGACCACCGCCACCCTCTCTGCGGACGGAAAATATTACCTCCTGAACGGCACCAAGCAGTTCATCACCAACGGCAGCTTCGCCAACCTCTACACCATCTTCGCCAAGATCGACAAGGAGCATTTCACCGGCTTTCTCGTCGAGCGGACCACCGAAGGTCTGTCCGTCGGAGCCGAGGAGCAGAAGCTCGGGATCAAAGGGTCTTCGACCACCCAGATCATCCTGGAAAATGCCAAGGTGCCGGTGGAAAATGTGCTGGGAGAAATCGGCAAGGGGCATAAGATCGCCTTCAACGTACTCAACGTGGGACGCTTCAAGCTGGGCGCCGGGGTGACCGGCGCAGCCAAGTACGCACTGGCCGAGGGGATCAGGTACGCCAATATGCGCAAGCAGTTCGGAGTACCGATCGGTACGTTCGGCGCCATCAAGGAAAAGATCGCCAATCTTTCCGCTGCCGTTTTTGCCGCGGAATCCCTCGTCTACCGCCTGGCCGGGCTGATTGACCATAAGCTGGCAACCATCCCCAAGGATACCCCCAATTACTACGATGTGTACCAGAGGGGTATCGAGGAGTACGCCATCGAGTGTGCCATTGCCAAGGTCTTCTGTAGCGAGGTGCTGTCCGACGTGGTGGACGAGGTCGTCCAGATCCATGGCGGCTACGGTTTCATCCAGGAGTATGCGGCGGAGGGTTTTTACCGTGATGAAAGGATCAACCGGATCTTCGAGGGGACCAACGAGATCAACCGCCTCCTCATCCCGGGAATACTGCTCGGCAGGGCAATGAAGGGGGAGATCCCGCTGCAGCGTGAAGTGATGAAGGCCCTTGAGGCGCTGATGACCCCTTCCTTCGACGAAGTCGATGACTCCGTGCCGTTTGCTGCGGAAAAGGTCCTGCTCCAGAACCTGAAAAAGGCCTTCCTCGTCCTTGCCGGTTCGGCCGTGCAGAAATATATGGATAAAATCAAGGATGAGCAGGAGATCCTCATGGCTGTGGCCGATGTGGCCATCAATATCTTCGCCCTGGAAAGCGCCGTTCTCCGTGCCGAGAAGATCCTCGCAACGCTGAGCGACGGCAAAAAAACTTCTGTCACGGCAGCCGTAAAGGTGTTGGCCTTTGATGCCGTCGAGAAGATCTCCACGGCGGCGAAACGGGCTGCCTACTACATTGAAGAGGGGGACAATCTTACCATGGTGCTCGGCGGGATCAGACGGTTCACCAAGTACGATGCATCAGGGCTTCTCCAGGCCAAACGGCAGTTGGCTGATGTTGCCCTTGAAGCGGAAAAATATATATTTTAATCAATTCGAAGATGAAACCCGCTGTAAACCGATTGCCGGCTCGCAAGATATTGCCTGCCATGTGAGAGACGCCATATGCGAAAACACACGATCAACACCCCTTACATGGTCGGTGAAGCCCATTTCTACTCCACGGAACTGAATGGGGACCTGGTTCTTTTCGATACCGGTCCCCCTACTCCGGAGGCCCTTGCCTACCTGCAAACGGTCGTTGATCTCGGGCGCCTGAAATACCTCTTTATCACCCACTGCCATGTGGACCATTACGGACTGGCCGATTTTATCGCCAAAAACAGCAGCGCCGAAGTTTTCCTCTCCCGCAAGGATGCCATCAAATTCCGGCGTCACCATGAGCGCCTGGAGCATATCAGGGAGCTTCTCCGCTCATATGGCTATGATCATGGTTTTGTCGACCGCTTGCAGGCTGTCTATACCGACAAGAAAATATTTCCCGCTTTTCCCGAGAAATACACCCTCGTCGAGGAGTCGGACGTTCCCCGCAAGCTGGGGATCGACCATATCGGCTGTCCCGGCCATTCCCAGAGCGATCTGGTCTATTTGTGCGGCAAATACGCCGTTACCGGCGATGTCTTGCTGCGCAACATCTTTCAGGCGCCGCTTCTCGATGTCGACCTGGAGACATTCGCCGGGCGGTTCCGCAACTACGACGCATACTGCGCGTCACTCCTTGAATTGCAGTCAGTGCGCGGCTGCGAGATACTTCCCGGCCATCGGCAGTATGTGGAGAGCCTGGACGAAACCATCCTTTTTTATGCCGGGAAACTGATGGAGCGGGCGGCGCAGGTAAAGAGGCTGGAGGGGGTCGCCTTGGTACGCGATGTGATCGCGAAGCTTTTTGGCGGGGCACTCGACGACCCGTTCATCACTTACCTCAAGGTATCGGAAATCGTATTCATGCGGGACTTTCTCGCAGAGCCGGAGAAGTTGAAAAATTCCCTGGAGCAGATCGGCCTGTTTGATCCGGTATGCGACGTTTACGCTGCGGCAGCCGGATAGCGGGCATGCGGGTCGGCCCCGATGATGCCAATCTGGAAATCTGGAGAAAAACAATGATCGATCAACTCTTTGAACCACTCGTCATTAACGGGCTCAAGGTAAAAAACCGGATATACATGCCGGCCATGCATCTGCAGATGTGCAGAAATTTCGAGGTAACCGACCGGTTGGTGGAATTCTATACGGCGAGGACCCGCGGGGGGGCAGGGATTATCACGGTCGGTTATGCGACCGTCGATGAGCTGTCAGGCAACCCTACCAACATCGGCGCCCACCGCGACGAGTACATTCCCGGTCTGACGCGGCTCGCCACGGCCATCAGGGAAAACGGCGCTGCTGCCTCAGTGCAGTTGAACCATGCGGGTCGCTACAATCATTCCCTTTTTCTTGGCGGGAAACAGCCGGTGGCTCCTTCGGCTATCCCGTCCCGGTTGACCAGAGAGACTCCCCATGCTCTCGACGCAGCGGAGATTGCGAGGATAATCGCCGGGTTTGCCCAGGCTGCCCTCAGGGTGAAGACCGCAGGCTTCGACGCCGTGGAAATCCTGGCGGGGACCGGCTATCTGATCAGCGAATTTCTCTCCGAGGTGACGAATAAGCGGATTGACGATTATGGCGGCTCCCTGGAGAACCGGATGCGCTTCGGGCTCGAAGTCCTGCGTGCGGTCCGGGAATCGGTCGGACCGGCGTTCCCCCTTGTCGTGCGCATGAACGGCAACGATTTCATGAAGGGGGGGAACGGCCGGCGGGAGTTGCAGGAGTTCGCCCGCTGTCTCGTTGCGGCGGGGACCGATGCCATCTGCGTCAATGTGGGGTGGCACGAGGCGCTGGTGCCGCAGATAGTCGCCAAGGTGCCCCGCGGTGTCTTTGCCTACCTGGCCCGGGGCGTCAAGGAGGCGGTACGTGTGCCGGTCATTGCCAGCCACCGGATCAATGACCCGGCGGTGGCCCGCGACTTGATCGCGGACGGCATGTGCGACATGGTGGCCATGGGGCGTGCTCTCATTGCCGACCCCGCTCTTCCGGAGAAGACCATGCAGGGAAAGGAACGTGAAATCGTCCACTGCGTGGCCTGCGGCCAGGGGTGCTTTGACAACCTTTTCAAGATGAAACCGGTGGAGTGCCTCTGCAACCCGCGGGCGGGCCACGAGCGGGAGACCGTGATCGAGAGGGCAGCGAAGAGCCTGAAGGTGATGGTTGCGGGAGGCGGGGCCGCGGGTATGACCGCAGCGGCGGCCGCTGCCGATGCGGGCCACCGGGTGACGCTCTTCGAGCGGAGCGGGCGGCTCGGCGGGCAGCTGCATCTTGCAGGAACTCCGCCGGGGCGAGAGGAGTTTTTGGAACTGGCGCGGGATCTGGCCTGCCAGCTGGAACTGAGAACGGTCCGGGTGGTGCTCAACCGGGAGGTCGACGAAGCGGTGATCGAACAGGAACAGCCTGATGCGGTAATCCTGGCCACCGGCGGGATGCCGGTTACTCCGCCGATTCCCGGCGCAAACCTCCCCAACGTGGTGCAGGCATGGGATGTCCTTGCAGGCAAGGTACGTACCGGCAAAAGGGTGGCCATTGTCGGTGGCGGGGCAGTGGGGGTCGAGACAGCGCTCCTCCTGGCGGAAAAGGGGACCCTTTCCGGCGAAGAGCTGAAGTTTCTCCTGGTCCATGGAGCGGAAGCAGTCGAGGACCTTGGCCAACTGGCTGTCCGGGGGACAAAGGAGGTGATCCTCGTGGAGATGCTTGATGGACTGGGCAACAACTTTGGCAAATCCACCCGGTGGGGGATGCTGATGGACGTGGAGCGTTACGGGGTAATTGCCGGGACAGCCGTCAAGGTACTGGAGATTACCGCCGCCGGGCTCAGGGTGGAGCGGGATGGTAACGTGGAAGACATCGCCGCCGACACGGTTGTCCTGGCGGTCGGCACCCGTCCCTACAACCCGTTGCAGGAAATTCTGGCGAAAAAGGGCATCCCCCACAAGACGGCCGGCGATGCGCTGCAGGCAGCGATGGTGTTCGATGCGGTGCATCAGGGATTCGCGGCGGGGCGGGATTGTTCAATCAAGAGCTGATATTTGCACACTTAAGGGACTTGGAATTAACTGATATACCAGGTTTTACGCTCAGATTTAGGTCAGGTTTGTCGTTCCTGATTGAGCAAAACCGCAGGCGTAGCAAGGCTACGCTGAGGATTTTGCGATCGAAGGGACGGCAAAGATGGCCTGAAGATGAGATGTAAAACGGTATATTGGTTAGTTCCGAGTCCCTAAAGAAAAGAGGTCTCATGCTATGCGAAAACTAGTTGTTGTGCTTCTGCTCATGCTGGCAGCGGTCAATGCCCATGCCCTCGAAGTGGCCGGAGTTCACCTGGAACCGGCGGTTATCGTCAACAATCACCCCCTGAGACTGAACGGCTACGGCATCCGCAAAAAGTTTTTCGTCAAGGTCTATATCGGCTCCCTCTACACCGCCAAAATGGTGGCCAGGGCCGACGAGGCGTTGAACGAACCGGGGGACAAGCTCATCAGGATGAACTTCCTCCATAGCAAGGTGGACAAGGGGAAAATCACCGAAGCCTTCAGCGAGGGGTTTGCCGCTAATTCTCCTCAACTGGCCGGTTCCGCCGAGGTGAAGAAGTTCCTCGCCTTTTTCACCTCGGATTTCAGCAAGGGCGATACGGTAGATCTCTCCCTGGGAAGCGATGGGAGGGTGGTTGCCGTCCATAACGGCAAGGTGCTGGGAACGATCACCTCAAAAAGGCTGGCAAAGGGGATTCTCGCCATTTATCTGGGTGAGAAGCCGGCTGATGAAGCCCTGAAAAAGGGGATGCTCGGGAGGGAGTCCTGAGAGCGGAATCCTGCCACATCCGGGTCAATGGGGTCGATACCCTGCATCTCCGGCGCCTCTATGAAGATTCGCAGGGGGCGCCCGTCTTCATGCTGCATGGCGCCATCGAAAACGGCCGGATCTTCTACTCGGACTCGGGCCGTGGACTGGCTCCCTATCTGGCCGGGCAAGGTTACGATGTCTATGTTGCCGATCTGCGGGGCCGCGGCGGAAGCACCCCGGCGATCAACCGCATATCGCGCTTCGGCCAGACAGAGGCCATTACCGAGGACATCCCGGCATTCGTCAACCATATCATTGAGCGCCGCGGCCCGATTCCCCAGCACTGGATAGCGCATTCATGGGGTGGAGTGCTCCTTTCCTCCTATCTGGCGCGATTTGCCGGCCATCGTGACCTGGTCCGGTCGGCCGTATATTTCGGCAGCAAACGGACGGTGAGGGTCTGGAACTTCCACCGTCTTTTGAAGGTAAACCTGGTTTGGAACGGGTTGTGCCATCTGATTTCCGACCTGGCCGGCTATCTTCCTGCCCGCCGATTGGGTATCGGCTCGGACAGCGAGACGATCAAGTCCCATCGCCAGAGCAGCGAGTGGGTAAAGAAGGATGCCTGGGTGGATGCCGACGACGGCTTCGATTACGGCGCCGCTATCAGGCAGGTGGAGCTGCCGCCGATCTGGTACCTGGCCGCGGAGAGGGACCACGCCCTGGGACATCCGCGCGATGTGGCGGACTTCCGACTATCGGCAGGAGTGCAGGAAAGCAGCTATACTGTACTTAGTCGCAGGAACGGCAACCTTCACGACTATGATCACATAAACATGCTGACCCACCCGGATGCACCGGCAGACCATTTCCCGTTGATCGTCAACTGGCTGAAACAGCATGAAACCTCTGCCGGTGCGGCAAGGAGCTAGCCGGCTTTAATCAGGAAAAAGGAGAAAAACGCCATGAGCGCTGCCGGCACCAATGAACAGATTCAAACCGACCTGCGGGACGGTATTTTTACCATTTGCTTTAACCGGCCGGAGAAGAAGAATGCCCTGAACCTGGCCATGTATGCGGCATTGGTTGAGGCGCTGGGAGAAGCGGACCGGGATGATGGGGTACGGGTGGTTCTCCTGACTGGGAACGGGGGCTGCTTCACCAGCGGCAATGACCTGGCTGATTTCATGACCGCACCGCCCATCAGCGCGGAGAGTCCGGTCATGCAGTTTCTTGCTGCCATAAGCCGGTTCCGCAAACCGCTCGTTGCGGCGGTCAGCGGCTCGGCGGTAGGTGTCGGGGTGACGATGCTTCTCCATTGTGACCTTGTTTACGCCGGAACAGACGCTGTCCTGCAGCTGCCTTTCGTTAACCTCGGACTCTGCCCGGAAGCCGGTTCGACCCTGCTCTTTCCACGGCTCATGGGGCACCAGCGGGCAGCGGAACTGCTCCTGCTCGGAGAACCCTTTTCAGCCGGGAAAGCCTGTTCGGTCGGCATCGTCAACGGGGTTTTCCCGGATGTCGAGGTCCTGGTTGCTGCCCGGGCCAAGGCCTTGCAACTGGCGGCCCGGCCGGCCGCAGCAGTGCGCCTGGCCAAAGCGTTGCTGAAAAAGGAGTATGCGGCATCCTTGGAGGAAACCATTGCCGACGAATGTGCTCACTTCGTCAAGCGGTTGATGTCACCGGAGGCGGGTGAAGCGCTCCGGGCCTTTATGGAGCGGCGTCAGCCTGATTTCTCGCGATTCAAGTAATTCCAATTCCAAATCAAGGCGCTATCTTCGTTGGCTCGTCTTCGGCTCCTCAACGTACGCAGTTGTACGCCTTCGTCGCCTCAATCCTCGCCGCCTTGATTGCATCCTTGATTTGAAATTGGAATAATAGATAAGGCGGGCCGGGCTCCAGCACTGAGCGGGCGATTGCTTGTTGTCCCGGGCCGCCGGCGCTGAGCTAGCTCGAAAGGTTATAATAGTCGAGGATCTTCTGCTTATATTCTGCGATGTCTTTTTCCAGCGATTGTAATTGGGCGGTTCTCTTTCTTATGTTGTTCAGGTGAGAATCGAGGAGTTCGATCAGGCGCGGCATTATTTTCTCAGGCAGCTGTTCCCTGGTATAGAGTTCGGCCAGTTCCTTCATTTCCTGCAACGAGAGTCCCAGGGCCTTCAGCTTGAGGACGAACTTGAAACGCTTGATATCTGAATTTTCATAGACCCTGATGCCTCCTTCGGTCCTTTTCGGGAGCTCCACCAATCCCATCTGCTCGTAAAGCCTTATGGTTCTGGTTGTTATGTGCAACGCCTTGGCAAGATCGCTGATCTGCATGTATTCATCTGAGCTTAGTCTCATACTTCACCTCTATGTTAAATTAGACTTTTATACAACACAAATTCCAAAAGCTTGTCAAGAAATTAAAAAAGATTTTATCGCAGGCGCCTACTTTGCAAATACTTTTGTAATTGACATGAACGTTAAGATAAAGTATAACACAATTATGAATTAATCTTCAGGGGTGGCCAATGGACGCAGCGAGAGAAATATACTGGAACGTAGGGCACGGGGTGATAGGGCCGATGTACCTCTTTTCTTTGATCGCCATCGCCTTTTGTGGCTGGGGGTTTTATAAAAGGACACCGATTTATCGTCAGGGGAAATCCCTTGACCGCCTGGACCGGCTGCCGGAGAAGATTGCCTTTATGGCTAAGAGCGTCCTGGCCCAGACCCGGGTTCTGCGGGTCGTCAACCCCGGGATTTTGCACACCCTCTTTTTCTGGGGGTTCGGTATCCTGTTCATCGGCACCCTGCTCGTCATGGTCCAGGCTGACCTCAGCCAGCCGCTGTTCGGGATGGTCATTCTGAAAGGCACCTTCTACAAGATATTCTCGCTCGCACTGGATATCGCCGGGGGGACCGCTCTCCTTATGCTGGGGGGGCTTCTCGTCCGACGCTTCTTCGTCAAGCCTGCCGGACTCGAAACCATACGGGACGACTACGTTATTCACTCGCTCCTGTTTGCCATTCTCGTTACCGGCTTCGTTACGGAAGGGGTCAGGATGGCCGCTACGGAACTGATGGCCGATCCCGGCCTGGCCGGCTTCTCACCTGTCGGCATGCTGTTCGGAAAAATCTTCCTAGGGATGGCCCCGGCCGGCCTTGCCCTGGGGCATAAAATCCTCTGGTGGGTTCACTTCTTCCTTGCCATGGGGTTTATCGCCGTCATTCCCTTTACCAAGCTGAGGCATATCTTTACCACCAGCGCCAATTACCTGTTCAGCGACCTTTTACCCAAGGGGACCATCGGCACCATCAACATGGAAGACGAGAGCATCGAGCAGTTCGGCGCCGCCAAGGTCAGCGACCTTACCTGGAAGGATATCTTCGATGCCGATGCCTGCACCTCGTGCAATCGCTGCCAGGATCGCTGCCCGGCCCATGGCACCGATAAACCCCTCTCTCCCATGAAACTCGTCAAACAGGTGGGGGAAATCGCCTTTACCAATCCGCAGGGAAGCCTGATCGAGACCATCACCGAGGACGCCATCTGGTCCTGTACCACCTGCCGCGCCTGCCAGGAGATCTGTCCCGCCGGCATCGAGCATGTCAACAAGGTCCTCGAAATGCGCCGCAACCTCACTCTCATGGAAGGTTCCTTTCCCGGCGACGAGGTGCGGACCGCCATCGGCAACATCGAAGTGAACGGCAACCCCTTCGGCCTGGCCTACGCCGGTCGCGGCGAGTGGGCCGAAGGGCTCGACATCAAGGTGATGGAGCGGGACAGCGATGTGGACATTCTCTACTTCGTCGGCTGCTATGCCTCCTTCGACAAGCGGAACCGGGAAATCGCCCGGAATTTTATCAAGATCTGCAATGCCGCCGGGATCAGGGTCGGCATCCTCGGCAAGGAGGAGAAGTGTTGCGGCGAGCCGGCCAGAAAACTGGGCAACGAATACCTCTACCAGATGTCTGCTGCGGAAAACATCGAGCTGCTCAAGGGTTACGATGTGAAGAAGATCGTCACCACCTGTCCCCACTGCTTCAATACCCTGGGGCGGGATTACCGCGACCTGGGGCTCGAAATTCCGGTGGAGCATTACACCACCTTTATCGGCAAACTCATGGCGGAACAGCGCCTGGCGCTGAAGCCCGAGCCGTTCGAGTTTACCTACCACGACTCCTGTTACCTCGGCCGCTACATGGACATCGTCGCCGAGCCGCGGGCGGTGTTGCAGGGAGCCGGCGGCCGGCTGACGGAGATGGCGAAGTCCGGCTACGAGAGTTTCTGCTGCGGCGCCGGCGGCGGCAGGATCCTGGCCGAGGAGAAACTGGGGCGAAGGATCAGCGTGGAGCGGGTAAAGATGGCCGAGGCTACCGGGGCGCCGATCGTGGTCTCCAACTGCCCCTTCTGCCTTACCATGTTCGAGGACGGGATCAAAACCGGGGGGTGCGAGGAGACGCTTAAGGTGCGGGACCTGGCGGAGATCGTGGCCGAAAGAATCATACTGTAGGGGCGGGGTCTCCCCGCCCAGGGCGCGGTTGCGGTGTCCTGGGCGCGGTTGCCGTGCCCTGGGCGGGAAGACCTGGGCGGGAAGACCCCGCCCCTACAAATCGGAGGTTTTTATGAAGATACTGGTATGCATCAAACAGGTTCCCGACATGGAATCGAGGTTCAAGGCCAACGGCGAGGGGGTCTGGTATGAAGAAACGGACCTTGCCTTCCGGATGAACGAGTACGACGAATATGCCGTCGAGCAGGCGGTGAAGCTGAAAGAACAGCTGGGCGACGCTCCCGAGGTCACCGTCCTCTCCATCGGCCCCGATCGGGTTGTGGAGGCGATAAAAAAGGCGCTGGCCATGGGTTGCGACCGTGCGCTCCATGTCCGGGACCCGGCCGTCCACCTCAAAGACCCGTGGCAGATAGCTTCCATCATTTCCGGCTACGCCCGCGACAAGGGGTTCGACCTCGTCTTTACCGGGATGCAGTCCCAGGACCGGGGCTCCGCCCAAGTCGGCGTTACCGTCGCAGAGCAGTTGGAGTATGCCTGCGTCACGACGCTGGTCGGCTTCGCCTATGCCGACGGGGCCATCACTGCCAGGCGCGAACTGGAAGGCGGCGTCAAAGGGGTTGTGCGTATGAAAACCCCGGCCCTGCTAACCTGCCAGCTGGGGCTCAACGTCCCCCGCTATCCGACCTTGCCCAACATCATGAAGGCCAAAAAGAAAGAGATCGTCACCGTTCCGGTGGCAGATCTGCTCAAGGAAGAGCCGTTGGCCGCCACTACCGGATTCTACCCGCCGGCCAAAAAGGGGGGCGGCATCGTCCTGGAAGGGGACGTGGCCGACATGGCCGACAGGCTGGTCGGGATACTGAAAGATAAAACCGCGGTACTGCGATAGGAGAGAGCCATGAAAGCGTTACTCATCTGCGAATACAGAGAAGGAAAACTCCTCGACTCCAGCTACGAACTGCTCGCCTTTGCCGGGAAACTGGGAGCTGACAGCGCCATGGTCCTGATCGGCGATGCGGCGAATGTCCCCCGGTACGGCGGGACGGTCTACCTGGCTGATGCGGCCGGCTACGGGGAATACAACCCCGATCTGCACAAACAGCTCATCCTGGCTGCCGTTGCACAGGAAAATCCCGACTATATCGTCTTCCAGCATTCCTCTTACGGCTGGGACCTTGCGCCGCGTGTGGCGGCGAAGCTGAAGGTCGCCCAGGTATCCGAAGTCATCGGCATTAACGCCGATGGCTTCGAGGTCGGCTGCTGCAATGCCAAGATGCGGCGCACTGTCAAGCCCGCGGAAGCGAAGGCCGTTCTGACCGTTCAGGCAGGGGCCTTCAGCGTCCAGGGCGAGCCTCAGGGGACCCCCAACGTGGAAAAACTGGAGATCGCCGGTACGGGGAACGTGGAATTCGTCGGCTACGAGCCTGCCGAGGCAAAGGGTATCGACCTGGGCAAGGCCGAGGTGATCGTCAGTGCCGGCCGAGGGGTGGGCAAGAAAGATAACGTGCCGGTCATTGCCGCCCTGGCCAAAGCCCTGGGGGGCGAACTGGGCGCGAGCCGGCCGGTGGTGGATGCCGGTTGGGTCGAGCACAGCCACCAGGTCGGCACCACCGGCCAGACGGTGTCGCCCAAGCTCTACGTGGCGTGCGGTATCAGCGGCGCCATTCAGCACCTGGCGGGGATGAAGAAGTCGGACTTCGTGGTGGCGATCAACAAGGACAAGGATGCCCCGATCGGCGATGTGGCAGACGTGCTGATCGTCGCCGATGTCATGCAGTTCGTGCCGGCGCTTACGGCAAAACTGCAGAAATAGAAGTAACAAAGAAGCATGCAGTACCCCTTTCATTGCTGTGATTCAAGGGGCAGGGCCATGCCTGCCCCGGTTTTTTCCGGCGAGAGGCAATGAGGACTTTAAATAAAGCTATGTCAGTGAGGCATTTATCTATGCTGGTAGTCGTCTGTATCAAACAGGTACCCGATACCACCCAGGTCCAGATCGACCCGGTAACCAATACCCTGGTCCGTGAGGGGATTCCGTTCATCGCCAACCCGTATGACACCCATGCCCTTGAAGAGGGGTTGCGACTCAAGGACCGGTTCGGTTTTCGGGTCGCAGCCATTTCCATGGGGCCGCCCAATGCAGAGGCCACCCTTAAAAAGGCCCTTGCGCTCGGAGCTGATGAGGCAATCCTCCTTTCCGACCGGGTTTTCGGAGGGGCCGACACCCTGGCGACCAGCAACGTGCTGGCGGCAGCAATCCGGAGGCTCAGCAAGAAAGAAGATGTGGGGATTGTCCTGTGCGGCAAGCAGACCATTGACGGCGATACCGCCCAAGTCGGACCCGGTGTGGCAACCAGGCTCGGGTATACCCAGCTTACCCTCGTCGACCGGATCGAACAGGTTGATTTGCTCCGCAGGAAGATCAGGGTCAGACGCAAACTGGAAGGGCGGCACGAGATTGTCGAGGCGCCGTTTCCTGCCATGCTCTCCGTGGTGCGGGAACTGAACCGCCCCCGTTACCCGACCGTACCGATGCGCCTGTCCTCACTGGATGCCGCTGTGGAGGTCTGGAACAACCAGCTTCTCAAGCTCGACGAACAGACGATCGGCCTCAAAGGCTCCCCCACCTGGGTAAGCCGGATCTTTTCCCCCGACCGGGAAAAAGGCGAGATCATCGGCGACGGGGTCCACGAGCCGGAAAAAACCGCCAATCTGCTGATCGACAAGCTGCTGAGCAAGGACATGCTGTCTCTGTAACCGTGAGTAGTAAGAAGTAAGTAGTAAGCTGTAAAAGCCTTTACTACTCACGACTTACGACTCACGACTCACTACTTACAATAAATCCGAAGGACCCATCCATGACCGAAGCGAAAAAACCATTGAAGAAACCACGGGGCAAGGCCTGTCTCATCGCCGGCAAATGCATCGCCTGCGGAGCCCGGTGCGAGAGTTCCTGCCCGGTGAACGCCATTGAGATGGAGGATGCAGGAGAGCCGCAGATCATAGTCGAGAAGTGCATCGGCTGCGTCAAATGCGTCAAGGTCTGCCCGGCCCAGGCCATCGATATGTTCTTCACCCCCGAAGAGCAGAAGATACTCGACGAGATCATGACGCAGGGTGGGGGCGCCGTCGAAGAGATTGACGCGGAAGCGGCCGCGCTTGCCAGGAAACTTGCCGCATACCGCGGCGTCTGGGTTTTGGTGGAGCAGACCGAAGGGGAGGCCGCCAAGGTCTCCTGGGAATTGCTCGGCAAAGGGAGGGAGCTGGCTGATGCGCTCCAGGTGCCGCTTTCCGCTGTTGTGATCGGCGCAGGGGTCGAGTTTCTCTGCCATGATGCCTTCGCCTATGGAGCAGATCAGGCCTACCTCGTTGATGCTGCGCCGGTCTTCCGCTTTTACCGCACCGAGGCATATCTGAAGGCTGTCTGTCATCTCATCGATAACTTCAAGCCCGAGATCATCCTGATGGGGGCCACCGGTCTCGGCCGGGACCTGGCCGGCGCAGTCGCCACGGTGGTCGGCACCGGACTTACCGCCGACTGCACCGGACTCGGCGTCGACGACAAGCGCAACCTCATGCAGACCCGGCCCGCCTTCGGCGGCAACATCATGGCCACCATCATGTGCGATAAGTTTCGCCCCCAGATGGCCACCGTCCGCCCACACGTGATGCCGATGCATGAGCGAAGGGAGGGGGCTTGCGGCGAGATTGTCCGCGTTGACTGTCCGGTCAGGGAAGAAGAGATCCTCACCAAGGTGATTGAGATTATCCGCGACAAGCAGGGGAAAGACCAGGTTGACGTGGCCGGCGCCGAGTTCATCGTTTCAGGTGGCCGGGGGCTTATGGGGAAGGAAAACTTCGCCATGCTCCAGGAGTTGGCCGACGAACTGGGAGGGGTGGTCGGCGCATCCCGGAGCGCCGTCGATGCCGGCTGGATGCCGGCCGAGCGCCAGGTGGGGCAGACGGGCAAAACCGTCCGCCCGAAGATCTATATCGCCTGCGGCATCTCCGGCGCCATCCAGCACCTGGTGGGGATGCAGGACTCGGACGTCATCATCGCCATCAACCGGGACAAGGAGGCGCCTATCTTCGAAGTGGCTACCTACGGCATCGTCGGCGATCTGTTTAGAATCGTGCCGGCCATCACCGGGCGGCTCAGGGAGCTTAAACAGGAGGTGCCGGACAATTCCGGCTGCACGGGAAAAAGGGCAATAAACGCTTAACTATAAAGGTATTGATATTGATATACGAGGAATGGTTATGACACCAAACACGATTATTTTTACGCCGATCCTGGCTGCTTCGGCGCTCTTCTTCTGCATCAGCTGTTACCGGCGGTTCAGCCTGGTAACCATCGGTTCCGCCACGGATCGTACCAGTAATGCGGGGAGCAGGCTGAAAGCGGTTCTCACGTTCGCCTTCGGCCAGAAGCGGGTCGTCAGCCGTTCTTTCGGTCTCAATCATGTCATCATTTTCTGGTCGTTCCTGATCCTCCTCATCGCCAACGGGGAATTTCTCCTTAAAGGGATATTCCCGGCCGCGAGCCTCTCCCTGCTTCCGTCTCCCCTGTATCACGGGCTCATCTGGGTGTTCGACCTGGTTTCGCTGGCGGTCCTCGCCAGTATCGTGGCAGCCGGGGCGAGAAGAATCGTCTCCCCACCCTACAAGGGGGCCCGCACCGTCGAGGCTTTTGCCATCCTCGGCATGATCGCCGTTCTCATGCTCGCCTATTTCGGCTTCCACGGCGCCGAGATTGCCTTGGGGAAGGAACCCGCCGCCGCGTACATGCCGGTCTCCGCATTCACCGCCCGTTTGCTTCTTGCTTCACCTTTAGTCTTCAGCCTTCAGCCTTCAGCCTTGCTTTTCTGGTGGCTCCATGCCCTGGTGCTCCTCGTCTTCATGAACTACCTTCCACACAGCAAGCACATGCATATCCTCACCGCCATTCCCAACTGCTTTTTCCGGGAGCTGGGCGCCACCAGCACCCAGCCGCGGGAGGAGTTCGCCAGGGGGAACCGCTACGGTGCTGCCGTCGTCACCGATTTCACCTGGAAGGATCTATTCGACTCATTCTCCTGTACCGAATGCGGCCGCTGCCAGAAGGCCTGCCCGGCCGAGACCACCGGCAAGCCTCTCAACCCGCGCCGGGTAATCCACGATATCAAGGTGAATCTGCTGAAAAATGGTCCGCTGGTGCAGAAAGGCCTCAAACCGCAATCCCTGATCGGCGAAGGCGAGGGGAGGACCTCCGAGGACGCCCTCTGGTCTTGCACCACCTGCGGCGCTTGCATGGCAGCCTGCCCGGTCTTTATCGAGCAGATGCCGAAGCTCGTCAAGATGCGGCGGCACCTGGTGCAGATGAAAGCCCGCTTCCCCGACGAGCTCCTCAACCTGTTCGAGAACATGGAGAGCCGGAGCAATCCGTGGGGTATGGCCCCCGGCGAGCGTACCAAGTGGTGCACAACCCTTGATGTCAAGCCGTTCGAGGCCGGGAAAACCGAATACCTTCTCTATGTCGGCTGTGCCGGCGCATTCGACTCCCGGCAGAAGCACGTCACCGTGGCGCTTGCCGCCATTCTCGATGCTGCCGGGGTTTCCTGGGGAATCCTGGGGAAGGAGGAGCTGTGCTGCGGCGACAGCCTGAGAAGGCTTGGCAACGAGTTCGCCTTCGACCGAATGGCGCGGGAAAACGTGCGGTTGTTCCAGGAAAAGGGAATTACCAGGGTGATTACCCAGTGCCCCCACTGTTTCTCGACCTTGAAGAACGATTACCGTCAGTACGGGCTGGAGCTGGAGGTTATTCACCACAGCGAACTGCTGGAGAACCTGCTTGGGTCAGGCAAGCTGCGGTTGAACAGGCCGGTCACCGAGCTCGGCACGATAGTTTTTCACGATTCCTGCTATCTGGGGCGGCATAACGATGTCTATGAGCCGCCGCGCACTGTCATAGCGGCCGCCACGGGTAATTACCCTCTGGAGCTTGCCCGGAACCGTGCCGATTCATTTTGCTGCGGCGCAGGGGGCGGCAGGATGTGGATGGAAGAGCACCAGGGCGGCCGCATCAATCTGAACCGGGTGGAAGAAGCGCTCGGGACAAAGTCGGATACCATCTGCGTCAGCTGTCCGTACTGCATGACCATGCTCGAAGACGGCCTGAAGGACCTGCAGGCGGGCCATACAAAAGTCAGGGATATTGCCGAGGTGGTGGCGGAGGGGCTGCGTCCGACGGGGTGAAGCTTTTGTTTGAGAACTTTCAACTCTTCCCCGGCTCTTCGAAACTGATCCGACCGAGTTTTCCGGACCGAAGCTCTCGCAGAAAAGCCTCGGCGGCCCGCTGCAGATCAACCCCTCCGCCGGCGGCCAGGCAACCCAGGCGGCGACCAATCTGTTCGAGAACATCGGTGGCGCTATCAGGCACGTCAGTGAGTTTGTAACGGGTACTGAGCAGTTCCCGATAACGCTGCATCATAAACTCGGCTGCGAAGAGCCCAACGTTTATGTACTCGATGGCGCTGGCTCCGATGGCGCCGCTGGTTGCCAGCCGATAGGCCGCGACCTGGTCGCTCATGTCAGGCCAAAGCAGCCCCGGCGTATCGCAGAGCGTAATGCCGTTGTGCAGGTCGATCTTCTGGGCGCAGGTAGTGATGGCGGGCTTGTCTCCGACCTTGGCCATGCACTTACCTGCCAGGGTGTTGATCAGGGTCGACTTGCCGACGTTGGGAATGCCGACCACCATGGCACGCACCGGCCATTCCGGCTTGCCGCGGTTCGGCACCAGGCGCCGGCAGAGGTTGATCAATTGGTTCACCTCGCGATGCTGCTTTGCCGACAGGGGGAGGGCGCGTACCCCTGTCTCTCTTTCGAATGTGCGGACCCAGGCCTTGGTAATTGCGGGGTCGGCAAGGTCGTTCTTGTTCAGCACCTTGATGCAGGGCTTGTCCCCGCGCAACTTTGCCAGCAGGTGATTGGCGCTGGAGGCGGGCAGTCGGGAGTCAAGGACCTCGATGATCACGTCGATCTTTCGGATTAACTCGGAAATCTGTTCGTGGGCCTTGCCCATGTGCCCGGGATACCATTGTATTGTCATTTACGTTGTCTTTCCTCTGGGTTGAAATAGTAAACCTACAGTACCACATTCCACTGACTGTAAGGGGTATTATCTCGCTTCCTTCCTGTCACTGTAGGCGCCAAGGCGCCCAAACCCTGCTGTTGCGCCTACGAATTTCACAAAAAAGTCGATTACCGAATAACAAAAAATAATCTATACAAAGCTTGCCTCAACGTTCCGATGCTGATAACTTGACAGGGTTCAAAACCTTGATGTTTTGCCTGAGGACAGATTTCAGAGGAAGTCACGTGCAGATTATTCTTTTCAATAAACCCTTTAACGTCCTCTGCCAGTTCACCGAACCGGGCAGACGCCTCACCTTGGCAGACTATATTTCTATCCCCGGCGTTTATGCCGCCGGTCGGCTGGATTATGATAGCGAAGGTTTGCTCGTCCTCACCGACACGGGACGTATTCAGCAGCGAATCGCCGATCCACGCGCCGATATGGCTAAAACCTATTGGGTCCAGGTGGAAGGTGTTCCTACCTCGGCCGCCATACAACAGTTGACCTGCGGTGTTCTGCTTGAAGATGGATTGACCTTGCCGGCCATTGTCGAGCAGATTAAACCACCGTCGGTTTGGCTACGCACCCCCCAGATTAGCGAACGGCGCCAGATTCCAACCACCTGGCTGGCGATAACCCTGACTGAAGACCGAAATCGTCTGATTCGGCGGATGACCGCTGCCGTCGGCCTGCCGACTTTACGGCTGATTCGGCAGGCCGTTGGACCGTGGCAACTCAATAAGTTACAACCCGGCGACTGGAAAGTCACCAGCATCCCGGCTGAATGGCTGTAGCACCGGATGGAAGCGAGAAGACATGAAACTTAGCGGTGCACCTAAACAAGTTGTCTGGGCGGAGAAGGTGAGGAAGGATCGATTGAAGGTTTGGCAAGAGACCTCTCCGGAAATCTTCAAGGCCGTAGAATCGATAGTGACCCAAGAGACAAGTGCAGACTGGTGGATATCCTATAAAGACAAGGGGCTTGACGTGGTCTGTAAACATCTGCTCGGGGGGAGTCTGCAACGGCCCTCCGTTGTCCGGGGGAAGAAAACAGATCCGGCCCAGAAGAAGTCTGACAATAAGGGGAAATTTCAGGGGACCAGGAAGTAAAGCCCGTTCTCCTGCCCCGTCATCCGGGCTTCGACAGGAAAAAGTCCGGTAATGGTTCCCTGTTGTTCAGTAACGGTATATAATAGCGCATATGAAAATTCCAAAAAGCTTTGAAATGTTAGTCCACAACGGCCTCGTCGACGAGGTCGTCTGTCAGCTCATGAGCGGCAAGGAAGCCGAGGTCTATGTGGTTCACTCCAAGGGTGAGATCCGCTGCGCCAAGGTGTACAAGGAAGCCGGCAAACGGAGCTTCAGCCATCAAGCCCAGTACCAGGAAGGCCGCAAGGTGCGGAACAGCCGCCAGGCGCGCGCCATGGAGAAGAACAGCAAGTATGGGCGGAAAGAGCAGGAGGGGGCCTGGCAGAACGCCGAGGTGGACGCCTTGCACCGTCTTGCAGCCGCCGGAGTGCGCGTGCCGCAGATCTTCAGCTACGTCGGGGGAGTGCTGCTGATGGAGCTGGTGGTCGACGCCAATGGCGACGTCGCGCCGAGGCTCAACGATCTGAAGTTGACGGCGGCGCAGGCCCGGGAATACCACCGTGCGCTGATCAAGCAGATCGTTCTCATGCTCTGCGCCGGACTCGTCCACGGCGACCTGTCCGAGTACAACGTGCTCGCAGGCCACGACGGGCCGGTCATCATCGACCTGCCCCAGGCCGTCGACGCCGCGGGGAACAACAACGCCAGCAGGATGCTTGAGCGGGACGTGGCAAACATGACCGCCTATTTCGGCCGTTTCGCCCCCGAACTTCTGACCACCGATTACGGCAGGGAGATCTGGAAGCTCTACGCGAGCGGCGAGCTAAGCCCCGCGACCGAGCTGACCGGCCACTTTGAGCAGAGCGGCAATCCGGCCGACGTGGGCGGCGTCATGCGGGAAATCGACTCGGCGCGGCGCTGGCATGAGCGCAACCAGTAGTAAAACAGAAGGTTCTGCTTAAGGGGGGTGTTCCATGATCATCGGTGTCCCTAAAGAGGTGAAGAAGGAGGAGTACCGGGTTGCCCTGACCCCGGCAGGAACCGCCGAGCTTGTCACGGCAGGCAACGAGGTGCTGGTGGAGACAGGTGCGGGTGAAGGCAGCGGTTTCACAGACGATTGCTACCTGAAGAGCGGCGGCAGGGTCGTCGCTCGGGAAGAGCTTTTCCGCCGGGCGGAGCTGATCGTCAAGGTCAAGGAACCCCTTCAGCCCGAATTCGGGCTGTTCCGCGAGGGACAGGCGCTTTTTACCTATCTTCACCTGGCACCGGCCCGGGAGTTGACCGAGTTCCTGATGGCGCGAAAGATAACCGCCCTTGCCTACGAAACCCTGGAAAGGGACGGCGCCCTCCCGCTTTTGGCCCCAATGAGCGAGGTTGCGGGCCGGATGGCCCCATTGGTAGCCGCATGGTGCATGCAGCGGATCATAGGCGGGGGAGGTTTGCTCCCGACCGGAGCGGTTGGGGTCCGGCCTGCCAAGGCGGTAATCCTCGGCGCGGGCACCGTCGGCTTCCAGGCCGCCCGGGTTGCGGTGGGGATCGGCATGGAAACCGTTGTCCTCAACCGGGGGGTGGAACGTCTGCAACGGGTCGATGAACTGATGGGGGGGCGGGTGCGGACCGGCATCCTGGCGACGGAAAACATCCGCGAGGAGCTGAGGGATGCGGATCTGGTCGTCGGTGCTGTGCTGGTTCCCGGGGGAAGGACGCCGGTCCTCATCTCCAGGGGGATGCTCAAAGAGATGAAAAAGGGGGCGGTAATCGTCGATGTGGCGGTTGACCAGGGAGGATGCGCCGAAACCACCCGTCCCACCACCCACGACGACCCCGTCTACCTCGTGGACGGCATTGTCCATTACGCGGTCGCCAATATGCCCGGCGCCTATCCCCGTACCTCCACCCTGGCCCTGACCAACGCAACGCTGCCGTACGTGAAATTTCTTGCCGGCCGGGGGGTGGACCGGGCCATTGCGGAAGACCCTTCCTTGGCAACGGCCGTGAACGTAAGGGACGGCAGAATCGTCCATCCGGTTCTTGCGGCCTCCATGGGAAGCATCTGAATATTTCCCGGTAAACAGAGCGCACAGACAAAGCCCGCTATATGCGGGCTTTGTCGTATTCGCTTTACGAATCACAGACGCAGAAACGAAGCTGCTTTATTATCAAAGATATTCCTGATTGTCACCAAACTTCCGCACTATTCTTCTCCCCCTCCCTCGATGGGAGGGGGCGGGGGGGAGGGTGAAAAGGAAGTTCTTCAAAAACAGCAATTTGCACCCCCACCCCAGCCCTCCCCCATCAAGGGGGAGGGAGTTTTTGGGGCTTGCGGCAGATTGGTACTAATCGCCAAGATATTCGAACGGCCGTCGCGTTCTAATTGATTGTTGTGAAAAGTGTGATAATTTTAATGTAGCTACTTTTGCGAAACCGTTTGTCCATGACCAATCATGCCCGGAAGGAAAGGACTTCACGTGGATTGGAAACCGATAAGGAAATCGCCGGAATTGCAGGCTGTTCGGCCGCATCTTCTCGATTACGAAAAGACCTGCGCCGGCTTTTCCTGGGAAGCGGTCCGCAGTGAGCTTTCCGGTTTACCGGAAGGGAAGGGGCTCAACATTGCCCACGAGGCCGTAGACCGTCAGGCAGCCGGTCCCCTGCGCGACAGGCTCGCCTTCCGCTGGCTGGGGAAAGATGGGGCGGTGCAGGACTTCACTTTCGGCGACCTCAAGGAGCAGAGCAGCCGCTTCGCCAATATCCTCAAACGATTGGGAGTGGGGAAGGGGGAGCGGGTCTTCGTCCTTGCCGGCCGCATCCCCGCCCTCTACATCGCCGCCCTGGGCTGCCTGAAAAACATCAGCGTTTTCTGCCCGCTCTTTTCCGCCTTTGGGCCTGAGCCGATCCGGCAGCGCCTCTCCAGGGGGGATGCCCGGCTCCTGGTGACCACCGAGCGGCAGTACGCGAAAAAGATCGCCGGCATCAGGGATAGCCTGCCGCAGCTTCGCCATGTACTCCTGACCGATATCGAAGATGACCTGGACGAGACGGTCTTGTCGCTGCCGCGGCTGATGGCGGAGGCCTCCGCAGATTTCACGATCCCGCCTACCGACCCGGAAGATATGGCGGTCCTTCACTTCACGAGCGGCACCACCGGCATGCCGAAGGGGGCGGTGCACGTACATGACGCTCTCCTCACCCACCTCGTCACCGGCCGCTATGTCATGGACTTCCATCCGGCCGACATCTTCTGGTGCACCGCCGACCCCGGCTGGGTGACCGGCTCCTCCTACGGGATCATCGCTCCTCTTCTCCATGGCGTCACCAGCATCATCGACGAGGCGGATTTCGATGCGGAGCGCTGGTACCGGATCCTTGAAGAGCAACGGGTGACGGTTTGGTACACGGCCCCCACCGCCATCCGCATGCTGATGCGCGCCGCCATCGAACCACGCAAGCGATTCGACCTCTCGTCTTTGCGCCTCATCCATAGTGTCGGCGAGCCCCTCAATCCCGAGGCGGTGGTCTGGGGGGAGCGGGTCCTCGGCCTCCCCATTCACGACAACTGGTGGCAGACCGAAACCGGCGGCATCATGATCGCCAACTATGCCGCAATGGAGATCCGTCCCGGCTCCATGGGGCGTCCCCTGCCGGGGATCGAGGCGGCTGTCGTTCGGCGGACCGACGATAGTGTGGATGTCTTGACGGAGCCGGACGTGGAGGGGGAACTGGCGCTCAGGCCCGGCTGGCCGTCGATGTTCCGTGCCTATCTCCACGATGAAGAGCGTTACAGTAAATGCTTCGTAAGCGGCTGGTACATCACCGGCGACCTGGCGAAGCGCGATGCGGACGGCTATTTCTGGTTCGTCGGCCGGGCTGACGACATCATCAAGACCTCCGGGCACATGGTCGGGCCGTTCGAGGTGGAGAGTGCGCTCATGGAGCACCCGGCGGTAGCTGAAGCAGGGGTGATCGGCAAGCCCGAGCCGATTATCGGCGAGATCGTCAAGGCCTTTGTCTGCCTGAAGCCCGGCTTCGAACCCTCAGACAAGCTCCGCCTGGAGCTTATCGGTTTCGGCCGGACCAGGCTCGGTTCGGCGGTGGCGCCCAAGGAGATGGAATTCGTCGATTCCCTGCCAAGGACCAGGAGCGGCAAGATCATGCGCAGGCTTTTAAAGGCGCGGGAGCTGGGGCTCCCCGAGGGGGACACCTCTACCCTGGAGACGGGGTGAAAGCGGTTCGAGGTTCTAGGTTCTAGGTTCGAGGTTCGAGGTTCGAGGTTCGAGATTCGAGGTTCGAGGTTCGAGGTTTACGGTTTTGACGTAGAACATAGAACATAGAACATAGAACATAGAACTTTAACAGATGTCAGAGAGCCGACTATGAAGAACAAGACAAAGCAATCTGCTAAGGTCGACCGTGACCACGGACTGCGCCTCCTGCGGAAGATGCTTCTCATCCGCCGCTTCGAGGCGAAGTCGGCGGAGCTCTACAGCGCCATGAAGATTCGCGGCTTTCTCCATCTCTACGATGGAGAAGAGGCGGTGGCGGTGGGCGTCATGGAGGCGCTCACCCCGGAAGACGCAGTGGTGGCCACCTACCGTGAGCATGGTCAGGCCCTGGCGCGGGGGGTGAGCGCCAATGCCATCATGGCCGAGATGTACGGCAAGCAGGAGGGGTGCAGCCGGGGGCGGGGCGGCTCAATGCACCTCTTCGATGCGGCCGCCCGTTTCTACGGCGGCAACGCCATCGTCGGCGGTGGGCTGCCGCTGGCCCTGGGGTTCGCCCTGGCGGATGCGATGCAGGGGAAAAAACGGGTCACCTGCTGTTTCTTCGGCGACGGGGCGACCGCCGAAGGGGTGTTTTACGAATCGCTGAACCTGGCCGCCCTCTGGCGGCTTCCGGTTCTCTTCATTCTGGAAAACAACCTCTACGCCATGGGGACCGCCATCTGTTACGCCCACGCGGTCGCCGACATCGCGCCGAAGGCCGCCAGCCATGGAGTCCAGACCGAGATCGTCGACGGGATGGATGTGCTGGCGGTGGAAAAGGGGGCCAGGCGGGGCGCCGAATTTGTGCGGGAGGGAAACGGCCCCTATTTCATCGAGTGTCGCACCTACCGCTTCCGCGCCCATTCCATGTTCGACGCCGAGCTCTACCGGACCAGGGCAGAGGTGGAGAAGTGGCGGAAACGGGACCCGATTGCGTCTTTTTTCGACCTCTGCAAGGAGCAGACGGTGCTGAGCGACGCAGACCTGGAAGAGCTGGAGCGTGATGTAGCTGCCGAGGTCGATGGGGCGGTGGCCTTCGCCGAGGCGGGGACCTGGGAGGCGGTGGAGGAGCTGACCCGTTTCGTCTATTCGGAGCGGGGGCAATAAATCCACCACGGAGACACGGAGGCACGGAGGCACGGAGAAATCAAGCGTTTTGCAATGATTCGGGGAAAACCGTCTGGAAATTTCGAAATTTATAAACGTATTTGTAACTATTCAGTACCGATTGATAACTCCCCCTGTCCCCCTCTTAACCCAAGAGGGGGGACGTGAAAATCGGCTTCGTCTGGGACTTCCGATACAGCGACAACATTGCGTCCCTCCCCTTAGCTTAAGGGGAGGACAGGTGGGGTTATAGGTTTTGGCAATAAACTGAATAGTTACCGTATTTATTCCCTCTGAGTCCTCTGTGAACTCTGTGGCAACTGCTTTTTCAGGCTGAAATATGCCGCGCAACCGGAGAAGCTGATGAACGGCAAACCGGAAATGATAAAGACGACTTACCGCGAAGCGGCACGGGAGGGACTCCGCGATGCCCTTGCAAGGGATCCGCGCGTCTTCCTCATGGGGGAGGACGTGGGGCACTACGGCGGCTGCTTCGCGGTGAGCAAGGGGCTTCTGCAGGAGTTCGGCCCGGAGCGGATCCGCGATACCCCCCTCTCGGAGCTTGCCTTCACCGGCATGGGGATCGGCGCGGCCATGGGGGGGATGCGACCCATCGTCGAGATCATGACCGTCAATTTCAGCCTCCTGGCCCTGGACCAGATTCTCAACAATGCCGCGACCCTCCTCCACATGTCGGGGGGGCAGTTTAACGTCCCCCTCGTCATCCGCATGGCGACCGGTGCAGGGAAACAGCTTGCCGCCCAGCACGCCCATTCCCTGGAGGGGTGGTACGCCCACATACCCGGCATCCGGGTAGTGTCGCCGGCAACACTGGCGGACGTGCGCGGCATGCTCTGGACCGCCCTCGAGGACCCGGACCCGGTCCTCATCTTCGAGAACAATACACTCTATACCATGGAAGGGGAACTTGCCGTCGATGCGGGACCTGTGGACATCGATCATGCCCGGGTGCTCCGGGAAGGAAGCGACGTGTCCATCATCACCTACAGCGCCAGCCTCCATAAGTCCCTGGCGGCGGCTGAAACCCTTGCCGGTGAAGGGATAAGCGCCGAGGTGATCGATCTGCGCACGCTCCGCCCCCTCGACGACGCCACCATCATGGGGTCGGTTGCCAAGACCCACCGTGCCCTGATCGTCGACGAAGGGTGGCGCAGCGGCGGCATCTCGGCCGAGATAAGCGCCCGGATCGTTGAGCAGGCCTTCTATGAGTTGGACGCCCCGGTGGAGCGGCTGTGCAGCGCCGAGGTCCCCATACCCTATGCCCGGCACATGGAGCAGGCGGCGATTCCCCAGGCGGAATCCATTGTCGCGACGGTGAAGAGGATGGTGAAAAGCCATGGCTGAATTCCGCATGCCCAGCCTGGGCGCAGACATGGAAGCGGGGACCCTGGTCGAATGGAACGTGCAGAGCGGTGACCGGGTGAAACGGGGCGACATCATCGCCCTCGTGGAGACCGACAAGGGGCTCATCGAGGTGGAGGTCTTCGAGGACGGCGTGGTGGATAAGATTCACGTCCAGCCCGGCGCCAAGGTCCCCGTCGGAACGGCGCTGGCCTTTATTCGCGCGGAAGGCGCCGCACCTCTGCCCGCGGCGGCCGTGGCCGGGCCCGCACCGGCTGCTGTCGAGCCCAAGCCGGCTCCGGCGGCAGTTCCGTCTCCTCCGCTCCCGGTCACTCCCCCGGGAGAACGGGTCATCGCTTCCCCTTCGGCCCGCAAGCTGGCCGCAGAGCTCGGCGTCGACTTGACCGTGATCCAGGGAAGCGGTCCCCGTGGAGCCATTCAGCGCGCCGACATAGAGCTGGCTAGCCGGGCTGCAAAGCCCGCCCCTCCCGTTGGAAAACCGGCTCCTCCTCCGCCTCCGGAGCGCCCCGCCCCCCCGGATTACCAGGCCGGCATGCGCCGGGCCATCGCCGCAGCCATGAGCCGCTCCAACCGGGAGATCCCCCACTACTACCTGGAGATGGAGATCGACATGGAGCGCGCTCTCGCCTGGCTTGAGGGGGAGAACCTCAAACGCTCCATCAAGGACCGGCTCCTCCCCGCGGTGCTCCTCCTGAAAGCCGTGGCCGGAGCCCTTGCCGACGTGCCGGAGCTGAACGGCTACTGGCTCGACGACCGACACCAAGTGAGCGAGGCGATCCACATCGGCTTTGCCATCTCCATGCGCCAGGGAGGGCTCATCACCCCGGCCATCCACAACGTGGACATGCTCTCCCACGACGAACTGATGGGAGCCATGCGCGACCTCATCACCCGCACCCGGGCAGGTAGGCTGCGCAGCTCGGAGATGACCGATGCCACCATCACGGTGACCAACCTGGGGGACCTGGGGGTAAAGACGGTCTTCGGCGTCATCTACCCACCCCAAGTGGCGCTCGTCGGCTTCGGCAGGATCATGGAACGTCCCTGGGCGGAGAACGGCATGCTCGGCGTTCGCCGGGTCATGAGCGCTTCCCTGGCCGGCGACCACCGCGCCACCGACGGACATCGCGGCTCCCAGTTTCTGGAGGCGCTGAACAAACATCTGCAGGGGCCTGAAACATTATGAGAGAAGCGGAACTGAAGGAAATCATATTCCGGGAGTTGCACAATATCGCCCCCGAGGCCGACCCGGCCTCCCTAAGCCCGGAGGAGAATATCCGCGAGGCCCTCGACATCGACTCCTACGATTTCCTCCAGTTCCTCATCGCCATCGATGAGGCGATCGGGGTGGAGATACCCGAGGCCGACTACGAGGATGTTTTCACGATGGGGGGGCTGCTGAACTACCTTTCCGTCCGGGTCCGCTGACGGAAGTTGAGAAAAGGCGGTCTGTTTGCGGGGAAATCTATGCGCTATGCTGCCCTGGCCGATATGGTGGTGGTCGTCCATGCCCTGTTCGTCCTCTTCGTCGTTTTCGGCGGGGTGATTGTGCTGCGCTGTCAGCGGTTGGCGTGGCTTCATCTGCCGGCAGCCATCTGGGGGGTCGTGATAGAGCTGGGCGGATGGGTCTGTCCCCTCACTTACCTGGAAAACCATTTCCGTCGCTTGGGAGGAGAATCCGGCTACAGCGGCGCCTTCATCTCGCAGTACCTTGAGCCGATTCTCTATCCGCTTGGCCTCACCCATCAGGCCCAGTGGCTGCTCGGCCTGTCGGCCTTTTTCGTCAATCTCGCGATCTATGTCTACCTCTGGCGGAGCCGCCGCAGTGAGTAAAAACAGCAAAAGACAGAAATAGAAGATGGGCGAACTCGCACTCCGTCAGGACCAGGAGGTTTCACTATGGGAGTTTTAAAGCGTTTCGGAGAAATGTACCGGAAGTGGCGAACGGGAGAAATCCCTGCGGGGATCTGCGAAGTGTGCGGTGAAGATATGGAAATCGACCCGGAGAGCGGTGAGCGCCATTGCCCGGTCTGTGAAAACCCGGAGCGGTAAGAAGCGTACAAAACTTTGGGTGATGCCCTGAATCACGTATTTGACAGCTTAAGTTGTGTTTTCCACTCTTCTGTTTGACATTTAACGCCCCTTCCATTACATTTCCCATGCCTGGCTCTGCCAGGCACGAATTGTTTATTAAAGGAGCGAGTCGGATGCCTATCAACAAGTCTAAAATCGTGCTGTGGATTGTGGGATTACTGCTGTTGTCGGTTCTGGGCTTTGCCGTCTACACCTGGCTGAGCCTCACCTGGAGCTATTCCAGGGGGGATCGTGCCGGCTATGTCCAGAAATTTTCCCACAAGGGGTGGCTGTGTAAAACGTGGGAAGGCGAATTGGCGATGGTTCCCGTTCCCGGCGCCATACCGGAGAAGTTCTTTTTCAGCGTGCGGGACGATGCGCTTGCCGAGAAGATCAATCGCTCCTTGGGCAAGAGGGTATCCCTTCAATATGAACAGCACAAGGGTGTGCCCACCAACTGTTTCGGTGAGACTGAATATTTCGTGACGGATATCAAGGTTGTGGAGTAACATCGCGAAGTTAAGTTGATCAGTTTTAAATATTAACGTTGATGGAAACGGCTGCTTCCTTATTGGGGGGCAGCCGTTTTCATTTTGTAAGAAATGTAGACTGAACCGGAATTCAAGGGACCGTGGCTCGTTGCTAATGTCAGTCATTTTGATAAAATACTTTTAATCCTATAAAAAGCATTTGAACCGCTAAGTCGCAACCAAAAGTAGGCGTTTCTAAGCGAGAACGCGAAGAAAAATCAAGAAGTTGTAAGTCTATAATCTTTCACCCAATTGGTTGCTTCCCGGCCGAAATCATTGGGAAGGAAAAGGTACCTTCCGACAGGGAAGTTACGGGATGGCGGGCAATTGAGGTGAAAAAAGGGGTGATCATATGGGGAGAAAACTTTTTGTGGGAAATGTTCCTTTTACGGCCACGGAAGACCACCTGAGGGAGTTCTTCTCAAACATCGGAGAAGTTGAATCGGTCCGGGTGGTAGTTGTTCCCCACACTCGTCAGCCAAAGGGGTTTGCCTTCGTTGAGATGGTCGAAGAAGAAGATGCGAAGAAAGCTATAGTCGAGTTGAACGGCAAACCGTTTATGGGCAGGGATCTCGTCGTCAGTGATGCCCGTCCCCCGAAACCGAGATGAAACTGCATTTCGTGAAAAATCTTGCCGACAGGCGCGAGATAATGATGAACGACCATCTTCTGGCCAGGGGGGTCAGGGATCCGGCGGTCCTTAGGGCGATGCGGGAGGTTCCGCGGGAGGCGTTCGTGGCCGAAGGGATGGAAGAGTTCGCCTACGACGATTACGCGCTCCCTATCGACGAAGGACAGACCATCTCTCAGCCCTATATCGTGGCTTACATGGCCGAGTCCCTTGAACTCTCAGCCGCAGATCGCGTCCTGGAAATCGGCACCGGTTCCGGTTACGCTGCTGCGGTACTCAGCAGGATTGTCACCACCGTTTACACCGTCGAGCGTTTAGCAGGTCTGGCCAGGAGCGCGCGCCAACGACTGGATATGCTCAGTTATGGCAATATTCATGTCCTCGAAGGGGACGGCACCCTCGGTTGGCCGGAGTATGCACCGTACGACGCCATCGTCGTCACGGCCGGCGCGCCTGATCTGCCGAAGCCCCTCCTGTCACAGCTTTCGGTCGGCGGTCGGCTCGTCATCCCCGTCGGCGCGACACCCTATCTGCAGATACTGGTCCGGGTGCGCCGGGTCAGCGAAGAGGAGTATCGCAGCGAGGAGCTCTGCCCGGTCAGATTTGTTCCCCTCATCGGCGCTGCCGGCTGGTAAGCTACTCTCAGAAGCTGGCCGATTCCACTCCAGGTTACCGAAAGGCAAAATGCCGCCTCCGTTTATCCGGAGGCGGCATTTTTTGCTGAAAAATCACAAGATCGTTACTTCCGCTCGATACGGGTGGCGATAAGACTGCTGATATTCTCCAGGTAACCCTTGACCTCAACCGTGTCGTTGACGGCAATTGAAGCGAAGCTGAACATCCTGTCGTGTCTGCTGCTGCTGTCTTCGTACATCGTTGTGGCGGTCACGGTAATCACGATGCCGTTAACGGTCAGGGTGGTGGCGGTCTTGGCGCTGACCGTTCCCTGCACATCCTGGTCGCTGTCCTTTTCCATCTCGAGTTTGGCCGCTGACAGCACACCGTTGCTGAACGGCCCCTTGACCTCAACCCTCGTCCCATCGCCAAAACCAGCCGGCAAAGTAATCCCGAAGGCGTTTACGGTGATGCCGTTGATGGTGAAGGTTTTCAATGTGCTGTTGAAGTTTGCCACCATCCCTTCTATTTCGGCCCGGGCGGAGTCCTCAAACCCCGACTGCTTTACGGCCACCTTGGTTGCCGTAATGGTGGTGCCGATCGGCGCGGTAGTGGCTTTGACTTTAACGAAGGCGCCGTTTACGAGAGCGGCGGGCGAGGGGACGATCGTAGCGTTTGCATGGTTGACGGTGAAGGCAAGAGTTGGGGTAACCGTCAAGGTAAAGGTGCTGGCGCCGAGATTGCTCACCGTCCCGCGAACCTTGTATTCGGTCGAGCTCTTCACTTCGATGCGGGTCGCGGTTATGGAGCCGTCGGGATTGGATAAGCCGCTGACTTCCACGACCTGGCCGTTGGTAAGGGCTGCCAGGTTGGCTACACCATCAAATACGGTCGTGGCGGTGACGACCACGTTTTGACCGAGCACGGAAAAGCCCGTGGCAGTCAGATTGGCGACAGGTCCTTCAAGACTGTCTTCATACTCGATGCTGGAGGCCGAACCGGTCACTCCGTCGTCGTTGAGTATCCCCTTTACCTTGACCACCATGCCGACCTTGAGGCTGTCGACTGTCACACTTGAATCATCGATGATAATCCCTGAGGAAGTTGTGTCGTACTTGACGCCGTTGACGAAGACGCTGCCGAATCCGGTAACGACACCTTTACTGGCTACTTGTGTACCTGTGCTTGTTGAGCCGCCGCCACCGCCGCATGAGGTAATGCCAATCGTTGCGATTGACAGTGCTGCCAACATTGCAAATATTTTTGTTTTCATGATGTTCTCCTTTCGTCCCCTGATAGTAGCCCTTCCGGGCACATCTCGTTTGTGAGGTCGGCTCCTCTTTGTTCGCCACTTTCTTTCATGGACGCCGATTCAGTGGCCTGACGCAGAAAAAATTTACCGTTGTTTCTAATAAGACCAACTTAGTCTTATTTATAGCATGGTTTATTTTGATGTCAATGGCGGGAAAGATTAGTTTTGATATTAGTTCCGAATCATCAATGATATTAACCATATGGCGCAGGGATAATCCGGGGTTCAGCCGGCGCTTGCGAATAGGTTTCGGCGTTCATGGGCATGTGTTGAAATTGGGAGGGCGTGCATAATATGGGGGGCATTGAATCGGTTTGCCGGACAGGCATAAGGCTGTCCGGCTATCCCCGACTTGTTGCGAGCAACTGACATTCCGGTTTTATTTCTGCAGCTTGAAGGTATATGTGTCCGTAAAGATCGGCGTTTTAAAAGTGTTATTGTCTACGGTATAAAACTTGATCTTCATGCTCAGATCGTCCACGTCCATCACCAACGACCAGACCGTGCGCAGCGGCAACGGCTTTGCCGTCCCTTCAGATTGGTCATCGACGAAACCATATACCAGGCTCATGGCATACAGTCCATCGTCAGGCGTATACTTATGAAAAATCGATGCCTGCAGATAATCGTACAGACGTATATAGCGATAGTAGGTGTTATACGATTGCGTATAGTCGAACTTGGGGAAGGTATCAATGGTCGGCGTTTTAAAGACTGAATGATTGGTCATGATGGTTGGACCGGGATAAGGCGGATCTACAAAGCGGGGGGAAAGATCCTGCTCGGAAAACTCCAGAATAAGGGCATTGCCGTTACGGTCGCCGATCAGAAAATGGATGCCGTCCATGGGAAAGTAGACCTTGAGATTGGAAACAAGCTGCCTGGCCTCTGCAACCGTGCGCGCCCCCTCAAGTATGACCCTGACCATTTGCAGGTAGCTCAGTCCATCTACCTTTTCCAAATCTGCCAGGGGCACAAGATTCTTCGGATCACTCCCCAAATTTTGGTCGACGAGCCCGCTAATGGTCAGGCCGTATTCGTTGAAGCCGTCATAGGCCCCGTTCAGCAGGTCCAAGGTGCCGACCACAAGTGACGCATACCCCCCATCCTGCGGGTACGTCTCCATGACAAAATTGCGGGAGAACAGCTTGTTCCCTTTTCCGGGATGTCCCGGGTTCAAGAACTCATACATGTCGACCGTGTAGAAATCCATGTTGCGAGCCTGGAACGAATGACCGTTAGCGGTGACGGTTTTGGGGAAAAAGATGGCGGAACAGTTGACCGGCTGCATGTCGTACCAGAGGGCGCTACTGTCATGCAAGTCGCTGTCGCCCCAGCCGTAGTAGGCGGCAACACCTTTCTGCCGCTCTGCCAAAGCCGGGAAATGTTGCTGGATATAGCTGTTTCTACTGTTCTTGTACTGCAGCGAATCAAATGACATGGGGGGTACCTGGTAATAGTCGTTGGACAGCTGGGCAATCGCCCTGCCGATCTCCTGATTGGTGCCCCGCAGCACGATATGCCTGACCTCCTGATAACTGTTGCCGGCAGACTTTTCGAGAACCACCTGGTTTGCAACCACCGCTGAAGAGCTGCCGGAATCGGAATCGCCACAGGCGGATACCATGAACAACATACAACAGACCAGGAGCCGGTAAGCAGTTTGTCTTAACATGGCTTATCTCCTTTTTTTATTCGTGGGCCTATTATCGAGGATATATGGTTAGTATGCGTTAATATTTTATCATGGGGTGTTCAAACAACAACGAGGCAGATGCGATTTTTGAGATAGGGGAAAAATGGGGTCAGGCATCGGGTCAGGCATGCAATACGGCAATTTATCCTAAACGTTCCAGTAATTCTTTCATTTTTACTGCCAGTATCCGATCTTTTTTCGCCCGTATTTGCAAGCGTTTGGCCGCGGAACTTAGCGTTGTGGGGTCTCTTCCCGTATATTTACTCAATTCGGTTATGGTTCCATGACCGGATTCCAGCAGGAGCCATGCCGCCATTCCTCGCGCTTCAGATAGATATCGGTATTTACCTGGAGTGGCAATGTCTTTTTGTTCAACGGCATATTCTCGGCAGACATTTTCCAGTATCTGCGCTAAGCTTGCCGGGCGCTTCGGACGAGTTTCGGCATGAACCAGCACTTTATCTATGAAGGTGTCGTCGCCGAGTATGCGGTTGTCACTGTTTGTCCCGCTGTGAAATTCCTTTCGATGTCCATCTCCTTTTCCCAAGTCAACGAACTTCCGGTAATCTCGCCGAGCTTTGTCACTTCTCTTGGAAAACTGGGATAATACCCAGTCGGTAGTAAGCCAGGGGATGGTTTCCAACCCGAGATATCCGCGATAACTGCTCCATGGATACTCTTCCGGCGTTTGTACCATGTCGGCGCGTAAAGGGTTTACATGGAGGTAGCGAGTTAGTTCGAGCAGATAGGCGTCTGCATCAACAAGTATCGCTTTGAACCGCCCCTGGAAAAGATGACCACTTCTGTTCAGTCGCCAGTTGATCCAGCGGGTGTAACGGAAACAGAGGTTCTGCATGATCCGGGATAAAGTAATCTCGCCAACCTGGATTGCCAGGTGGACATGATTGGTCATCAGGCAAAAGGCATGGATGCGGTGTCCGTAACGTTCCACCCCCTCCTGTAACAAAAGGTAGAAACGGTAACGGTCCTCATCATCAAAAAATATGTCCTGACGTGCATTTCCACGCATGATCACATGGTACAATGCGGCAGGATAATGGACTCTTGGTTTGCGTGCCATGGCGTTAACCTAGCAGGTAATTGCGGTATTGCAAGCCTGACCCTATTTTCTCTTCCCCGGTTGAGTGAAGGGTTAGAGGGCTTAGCCATTGCGGGATTGTTTCAGTGCCACGATCAGCAATGCTACAAACAGCAACTCAGCGCCAAGCAGGAGATACATAAACACATTTGGCGAGCCGTCAACAAGAAAACCAACGATACGTGCAGCGGCTGTTGCGCCAAGAACGAAGAGTGATGCTATTAAACCGACTTGAATGGTCGATGGCTGACGGGCGCAGAACCCAAACAACAGACCGACACCAAGTCCCATACCACCGTAGGTTGCACGCATATCGGTGAATGCGCTGGGTGTACTAGACATAATGGTTGTCAGTTGCCAAGCAGAGTCTAAAAGCTAAAAGACCTGCCATCCTTGTAAACGTGGGTTATGCTGTAGAGTAGGAATCCACTACGGCTCAGAGCCACAACCAAGGAGGCAGGT